>OGQN01000396.1_pt1 | contig 40784 bp, 34 predicted proteins | sample 1553231 | NCBI WGS metagenome assembly OGQN01 (sample SAMEA2579950, study PRJEB22360) | human gut metagenome | biome: human gut; feature: human-associated habitat; material: faeces | place: Denmark | collected 2008/2010 | reverse complement strand
AATATTTTCATGATTCTATTGGTGACTTTCGCGAAGCAGAAAGGCGGATTATAACAATGCAGCATTTTGTAATAACAATTGGATGTGAATATGGTGCAAAGGGAAATGCGATTGGAAAAAAGATTGCAGAAGATTTAAAAATCCCTTTTTATAATCGAGAAACAGTAGATGCTATTATAGAAGAGGTAGGTATACCGCAGGAAATTATGGATAAAGTTGAATCTGGAGTGACGATTGCAGGAAAAGGTGTAGAAGGCCAGGAACGAGGGTCCTTTTCAAAATTATCGGATTTGACGCAGCGTGCAATTCATGTACAAAAGCAAATTATCCGGAAATTAGCAGAAAAAGAGTCGTGTGTATTTATTGGACGTTCGGCGGACTACATATTAAAAGGACAAGATAATATTTTGCGCGTTTTTGTTTATGCGCCGGATGAGATTCGTGTAAAGACAGTCTGCGAAAGCCATAATTTGTCGGAAAAAGATGCAAAACTATTGATTCTGGAAAAGGATAAAAGATATCATGTAAGGCATCTGGCATTTACGGGAAGCAACAGGGGAGACAGACATAACAGGAATCTTCTGATTGACAGTAGTCTGCTTGGTGTCGAAGGAACAGCGGAATATATTGAAATTTTGGCTAAGAAAGTATTTGGATTATAGGAAGGAGATGAAATGTTATGGCTCAGAAAAAATCAGAATTCGATAAAGTGTTTAGTGCGTGGGATATCCTGGTTATTGCCTTTGGAGCAATGATTGGCTGGGGATGGGTAGTATCTTCCGGCGGATGGATTGAAGCCGGTGGAGCAGTGGGAGCTGCAATTGGTTTTGCGATTGGTGGTGTTATGATATTTTTTGTGGGGCTTACCTATGCAGAATTGACGGCAGCAATGCCACAGTGCGGTGGTGAGCACGTATTCAGCCATCGGGCAATGGGAGCAAATGGATCTTTTATATGTACCTGGGGAATTATCCTTGGTTATGTAGGAGTTGCATGCTTTGAATCTTGTGCTTTCCCTACGATTCTTACCTATTTGTGGCCGGGGTTTCTAAAAGGATACTTATATACGGTGGCAGGATTTGATATCTATGCGTCCTGGCTTGCCGTGGCGGTAATTCTGGCTTTTGCGATCATGCTTATTAATATTTTGGGAGCAAAGACAGCAGCTATTTTGCAGACCGTTCTTACGGTGATTATTGGTGGCGCCGGTATTTTACTGATTGTGGCCTCTGTGATCAATGGAAGCGTGGATAATTTAAGTGGTCAGATGTTTGTTGGATCTACCGGAGGGTCTATGGTAAAAAATATACTTGCCGTAGCGGTGGTTACGCCCTTTTATTTTATCGGTTTCGATGTTATTCCGCAGGCAGCAGAGGAAATCAATGTTCCGCTGAAAAAAATTGGAAAAATGATGATCCTGTCTGTGGTTTTGGCAGTTATCTTTTATGCATTGGTGATTTTGGCGGTCGGTTATGTTTTAGATGGAAGTGCAATCGCAGCATCGGAAAGTGGAAGCGGTCTTGTGACAGCGGATGCGATGGCAGCAGCATTTAAGACTTCGGTAATGGCGAAAGTTATCATTGTCGGAGGTATGTGTGGTATTATTACTTCGTGGAACTCTTTTATGATCGGAGGTTCCCGGGCAATGTACTCGATGGCGGAATCTTACATGATTCCACCGTTTTTTGCTAAACTTCATTCCAAACATAAAACACCAATTAATTCATTGTATTTAATCGGTATTCTGACGATGATTGCTCCTTTGGCAGGACGAAAAATGATGGTTTGGATCTGCGATGCAGGAAATTTTGGGTGCTGTCTCGCTTATTGTATGGTATCAATATCATTTCTTATTTTGAGGAAAAAAGAACCGAATATGCCAAGACCGTATAAAGTGCCGGCATATAAATTTGTAGGTGTGATGGTGGTTCTGATGTCTGGATTTATGGTATTGATGTACTGTATACCTGGATCCGGCGGAAGCCTTGTATGGCAGGAATGGATTATGGTTGGCGGATGGTCACTGCTTGGTGTAGTGTTCTATATTGTATGTAAGAGGAAATATAAAGAATCGTTTGGTATGCTGGTTGAGTTGATCTCGGATGAAGATGCAGCTACTTTGATGCCGGAAGCAGATGATGAAGAACTTGATCTGGTTATTGATGAAGCAATCGAACGTGTATTAAAAAGAATGTCAGCATGAGAGGAGAGATTGAGATGAAAGAGTTTTCATTTTCTGTTCCACAAGAAATTATTGTTGGAAAAGGAAGTTGGGCAAGATTGCCGGAAGCCGCAGAAAAATTAGGCGGAAAGCACGGATTTATCATATCCGGTCCACATTTGAATAAAATGGGGATTGTAGCATCGTGCAGCGAGTCCTTGGAAAATGCCGGTATTAAGGTGGATGCTTATACAGAAACAGAAGGAAATCCATCGGTTGAAACGGTAGAAAAGGCGGCGGCAGCTTTCTGCAAGAGTGGAGCGGATTTTATCATTGCTTTGGGAGGCGGATCTCCGATGGATGTTGCAAAAGCGGTGGGCGTTGTAGCGCGTTACGGAGGAAGCATTACCGAGTATGAGGGTGGTGACAGAGTACCGGGAGATATTATTCCGTTGATTGCTATTCCAACCACTGCAGGAACAGGATCTGAAGTTACTGCATTTTCTGTAATTACAGATCATAGCAGAAACTACAAATTAACAGTGTTTAGTTACAAATTAATTCCGGCTTATGCAATTCTTGATCCGGAACTTCTTACAACAGCACCGGTTTCCGTCGCAGCTGCATGTGGAATTGATGCGATGGTTCATGCATTAGAAGCGTATATTTCGAAAGATGGGTCTCCTTTTTCTGATGCAATGGCAGAAAAGGCATTGGAATTAATCGGGAAAAACATAAGGAGATATGTTGCAGACCGTACAGATATTGAGGCGGCAGAGGCAATGATCACCGGATCCTTATTTGCAGGAATTGCATTTTCCTGGGCAAGACTTGGGGATGTGCATGCGATGAGTCATCCGGTTAGTGCGTATTTCGATGTGCCGCATGGCGTGGCAAATGCGATTTTACTCCCTACAATTGTAGAATATAATGCGTTGGCAGATCGCGGTAAATATTTGAAATTATTCAATTATATTTCGCTGACACCTGCTTCCGAAGCGGAGTTTGAACCATTTATGCTGGTAGATCTTCTGACAGAATTAAATGAGCAGCTTGGTATACCGGGATCGCTTGGAGAAGTGGGGGTAACAGCGGATAAATTTGATGCAATGGCTGACGATGCCATGAAGAGCGGAAATATTGCTGTCAATCCGCGAAGCACAACAAAAAAGGATGTGCTTTCCTTATACGAAAAAGCATTGTAAAAGATAAAGTTTCTTGATGTTTTTATGAAAATTCCTCTTGTAATTAGCAAAAAAAATGCTATGATAGAAGTAGAGAAAAAATATTAGGAGGAATATTGCTATGTTTGGTTTTGGTCAGTTGATTGACATTTTGAAAAAAAATCCAAGAAAAATCGTTTTTACAGAGGGAAGCGATCCTCGTATCCTGGAAGCATCTTCCCGTCTTTTGGCAAGTACATTTCTTGCCCCTGTATTAGTTGGTAACAAAGAGGAGATTACAAAGGCAGCAGAAGAGAGCGGCTTTAATATCCGTGGGGCTGAGATCATTGATCCATTGAATTATGACGAGATTGATGAGATGGTGGATATGCTTTGTGAGATCCGTAAAAATAAAGGAATGACACCGGAGCAGGCTCGTGGAATTTTGTCTCAGGCAAATTATTTCGGAACGATGCTTGTGAAGATGGGAAAAGCAGATGCATTGCTAGGTGGAGCGACATATTCTACGGCAGATACGGTTCGTCCGGCATTGCAGATCATCAAGACAAAGCCAAACAATTCCATCGTATCTTCCTGCTTTATTCTGGTTCGTCCATCCGCAACCGGTGAAAATGAAGTGCTTGCGATGGCAGACTGCGCGATTAATATCAAACCGACCGAAGATGAATTGGTTGAGATCGCGTTAGAGGCTTCCGAATGTGCAAAGATTTTCGGAATCGATCCTCGGGTTGCGTTTCTCAGCTATTCTACATTGGGATCCGGCAAAGGCGAAGATGTAGATAAGATGCGTAACGCCGCAGAGAAGACAAAGAAAGCAGCACCAAACCTTCCGATCGAAGGCGAACTTCAATTTGATGCTGCAGTAGCACCTCGTGTAGCTCGTACAAAATGTCCGCAGTCCGAAGTGGCTGGACATGCAAACACCTTTATTTTCCCTGATATCAACGCAGGAAATATCGGTTACAAAATTGCACAGCGTATGGGTAACTTTGATGCTTACGGCCCAATCCTTCTTGGACTGAATGCACCGATCAATGACCTTTCCCGCGGATGCAATGCAAGTGAAGTATATTCCATGGCGATCATTACCGCAGCATTGGCATAAGAAATAAAATGCAAGAATGAAAAATACATGGCCGGAGCAGAGTGTGACAAAAGACATGCACTGCCCCGGCTGTTGCTGTAAATTGGAAATGTTTAGCAGAAAGGAAATGCGCATGAGAAAGAAAATGAGCGATGACGAAAAATTCATGAAAGAAGCGCTCCGGCAGGCGAAGAAAGCTTATGCCATGGAAGAAACGCCAATCGGCTGTGTGCTGGTCCATGAGGGGAAAATTATCGCCAGAGGGTATAACAAACGAAATAAAAAGAAAAACACACTGGCGCATGCGGAGATCATTGTGATTGATAAGGCAAGCCGGGTTCTCGGGGACTGGCGGCTGGAGGAATGCACGATGTATGTCACGCTGGAACCCTGCCCGATGTGTGCCGGAGCGATCGTGCAGGCAAGAATCCCCAAAGTGGTGATCGGAAGCATGAATCCGAAGGCGGGATGTGCCGGTTCCGTCCTGAATCTGCTGGATATGCCGGGGTTTAACCACCGGGTAGAAGTGGAGCGGGGGATTTTGGAAGAACCATGCAGCCGGCTGATGAGCGGTTTTTTTAAAGAACTTCGGTTAAAACGAAAGAAATCTACTTGAAGAAAGCATTTGTTTATGCTATAATATTTTGGTACATTTTTAGAAAAGGAGATTTTCACAATGAATACTAAGTTAAAGGGCGTTTTACAGCTTCTTGTCATTCTCCTTGTAACTGCCGCAGTTTGTGTTGTGGCATACACGGGAATTGGAGGAGCAAAGCGGGGTAGTGCAAAAAACATCCGCTTAGGACTTGACTTGGCAGGTGGTGTCAGCGTTACATACGAAGCGACAAAAGAAAATCCAACTGCTCAGGAAATGAAAGATACTGTGTATAAAATGCAGATGCGTGTACAGAACGAAAGTACAGAAGCTTCTGTTTATCAGGAAGGAAATAACCGTGTAACGGTTGACGTTCCGGATGTTGATGATCCACAGGCAGTATTGGACAAGCTTGGAAAAGCGGGAGCGTTGGAATTTGTTCTTTACAACAATGTAAAGGTTGGAGAAGATGGAAAGACGGCGACCTATGACAAGAAAGATGTCATCATCGACGGTTCCATGTTAAAGACTGCAGAAGCAGCAACACAGCAGGATTCCACGACAGGACAGTCAGAAAATGTTGTAAAACTTTCATTTAATGCAAAGGGAACAAAGAAATTTAAAAAAGTAACAACCGATCACGTAGGTGAGCTGTTCTCGATCATTTACGATGGCGAGATCGTATCCTCTCCGGTTATCCGTGAGGCAATTGACGGTGGAGAAGCCGTTATCTCCGGAAGTTTTGATGAGTTTTCAAAAGCAGAGGATATGGCATCTACTCTTCGTATCGGTGCGCTTCCATTGGAACTGAAAAATATCCGTTCCAATATCGTAGGAGCAAAACTTGGTGGAGATGCACTTAAGACAAGTTTGATCGCCGGTGCGATCGGTCTTGCCCTGGTTATTATCTTCATGATCGTTATGTATTGGATCCCTGGTGTAGCAGCCTCCCTTGCGCTGTTATTCTACGTAGGTGCATCCGTGCTTGCCATTAACGGTCTGGATGTCACGTTGACCCTGCCGGGTATCGCCGGAGTTATTCTTGCAATCGGTATGGCGGTGGATGCGAACTGTATTATCTTTACCCGTATCCGAGAGGAACTGGCGACAGGAAAGACGGTTCGTTCAGCAATCAAGATCGGATTTGAGAAAGCGTTGTCCGCGATCATCGATGGTAACGTTACGACATTGATCGCTGCCGTTGTTCTTTATATCAAAGGATCCGGTACCGTTATGGGATTTGCCCAGACACTGGCAATTGGTATTATCCTTTCTATGTTTACGGCAATCTTCGTAACAAGATGGATCTTGTATGCATTTGTGGGACTTGGTTTTGACGATGTGAAGTTCTACGGAATACAGAAAGCAAGAAAACCGATCAACTTTGTTGGAAATATTAAGAAATATGCGATCATTTCCGGCTGCCTTCTTCTTTTGTGCATCGGCGGACTGGTTATGAATATGGTAAAAATGGGACAGCCACTTAACTATAGTCTTGAGTTCTTAGGTGGTTCTTCCACATCGATTACCTTTACGGATTACAAGGGTGAAGGATTTGATGCTTCCGGTAATGCGAGCGCAGACTTCAAAAATGAAGTAACCGATGTTGTGAAATCGGCGGCAAATGTATCCGAAGCAGAACTTTCGGATGTATCCGGCGAAAAGACATTGATTGTTCGTACACCGGCCTTTACCGAAGACCAGCAGAAAAAAGTAATTGCTGCGGTAGAAGAAAAATATGGCGTGAGTGATAAGAGCATTGAAGTAGAGACCATTTCTGCTTCGGTAAGTAACGAAATGCGTATGGATGCGATCGTAGCGGTACTTATCGCTGCGGTAGGTATGTTGATCTACATCTGGATCCGATTCAAGAATCTTGCATTTGGTGCAAGTTCCGTTATCGCACTTCTTCATGATGTTATGGTAGTGCTTATGGTTTATGCGATCGGAAGTGCGTCCATTACTGTCGGAAGTACATTTATCGCCTGTATGCTGACGATCGTAGGTTACTCGATCAACGCGACGATCGTAGTATTCGACCGTGTGCGTGAAAACCGTAAGAAACTGGGCAACACGGACTTGGCAGAAATTGTAAACACAAGTATTACAGAGACCTTGAGCCGAAGCTTTAATACTTCAATCACAACGTTGGTAATGGTACTTTGTCTTGCCGTTCTTGGTGTGGATTCCATCCGCCAGTTTGCGGTACCGATGATGGCAGGTATCATTTCCGGATGCTATTCTTCTGTATGTCTGGCAGGTACTATTTGGTACTTTATGAATCGCAGTGCTCAGAAGAAAGCTAAAGCGAAAAAAGCCGGTAACAAAAAGAAATAATTATTTTTGATGAATAAAATGAAAGCGGTTGTGCATACTACATAAAAATAGTATGTGCAGCCGCTTTTTTGCAGCAAAAGTCTGCTCGGGTGTGCACGGTTGTTGGAGGAATTATGGACAAAATGATTGGAAAGCGGAGCGTGCAGTTTGAAGTGCCGCCGTGCATTATCGGAGCCGCTTCCGTAGCCGGAGAAAAAGAGGGAGCCGGAAAATTTGGAAAATATTATGACATTATAGAAGACGATCCGTTGTTTGGTGGAAAAACATGGGAAGAGGCGGAGAGTAAAATGCAGCATATGGCAGCAGACATCGCAATCCGCAATGCCGGACTGGAATCGGAAGATATCCGGTATATCGTGGCAGGGGATCTGCTCGGGCAGCTGATCGCGACTTCGTTTGGCATCATGAATCTGAATATACCGATGTTTGGTGTTTATGGTGCGTGCTCGACGATGGGAGAGTCGATGGCAATCGGTTCCATGCTTGTGGAAGGCGGCTTTGCAGAGTACATTGTCGCCATGACGTCGAGTCATTTTGCCAGCGCGGAAAAGCAGTTTCGTTTTCCTTTGGCGTACGGAAACCAGCGACCGTATTCGGCGACATGGACGGTGACAGGAAGCGGCGCAGTTGTGATCGGAAGGGGAGACGGAAAATGGAAACGTAAAGAGATGGATTATGTGTGTATCCGCGGCATTACGACCGGAGTGATCACGGATTACGGCATCAAAGACAGCATGAATATGGGCGCTTGTATGGCGCCGGCAGCCTGTGATTGTATTTTGAACAATTTCAAAGATTTTGGGGTAGAACCGGACTATTATGACAAGATCATTACAGGGGATCTCGGAACAATCGGACAGCGGATTTTAAAGGATATGCTGCTGGGTTACGGATATGATATCAGCAAGCAGCATATGGACTGCGGAACGGAAATTTATTATAACGAAGAACAGGATACGCATGCCGGAGGAAGCGGCTGTGGCTGCAGCGCGATCACGCTGACGGGGTATATCTTGAAAAAAATGCGGAAACATGCGTGGCGGAGAGTGCTGTTTGTGCCGACCGGAGCGCTTTTATCGACCGTCAGTTTCAATGAGGGAAATTCGGTGCCGGGAATCGCGCATGGTGTCATGCTCGAATGTATGTGAAAGGAGAAGACAAGATGGAGTATTTGATTTCTTTTTTAATCGGGGGAGCAATCTGCGCGGTAGTGCAGCTGTTTATGGACAATACGAAACTGCTTCCGGGAAGGATTATGGTTATCTTGGTATGTCTGGGAGCGGTATTAAGCGCCCTGCATCTGTATGAACCGTTTGCCAACTGGGCAAAAGCCGGAGCGACGGTGCCTTTGATCGGGTTTGGACATCTTTTATTTGAAGGCGTGAAAGAAGCGGTAGATAAAAGAGGGTTTATCGGTATCTTTTATGGTGGTATGGAGCGGGCGGCTGTCGGTATTTCAGGGGCACTTGTCATCAGCTTTTTGGCGTCACTGGTATTTAAGCCAAAGATGAAAGGATAAAACGTTTGGAATTGTTATGAAAAAACATTGAGAATTATGGAAAAACAAAGTATAATGAGGTTAGTGGCGGTCACTAACCTTTTTGATATGGGAGAAAATGGAATGGAGGACATCTATGAAAAAATTGGAGAATAAATACATATATGCAGGGATTACGGCGTTTTGTGTCTTAATGGCTGTTTTGATCTGTGGATTTATCTTTTTTAATTTTGATGTAGTGACAGCAGCTTTTGGAAAATTGAATTCGGCATTGACGCCTATTTATATCGGCTTTGTGATCGCCTATCTGTTAAGCCCAATGGTCAATGGCATGGAGAGAATGGTGTTCATTCCTTTGCTTCGAAAAATCAATAAGACGGATAAGAGAGTGCGCGCATTTGCAAGAGGGATATCAATTGTACTTGTACTCGTGCTTGCAGCTGCAGTGATTTTCTGGCTGTCTATGCTTGTCGTGCCGGAAGTTGTTGACAGTATTACCAATCTGGCAGATAATCTTCCGGATTATTACCGAAATACGCTTCAGGTAGCGAACGATATCGGGAAAAAACATCCGGAAATAGCACAATATATGAAAGAAAGTACAAATACCGTGTATACTCAGGTTCGCAATTGGGTACAGAATGACCTTTTGCCGGCAAGCACGGAAATCCTCGGCAGTGTGTCGAATGGTCTTTTGAGTGCCCTTGGTATGCTGTTAAATGTTGTCATCGGAATTATCGTTTCGATTTATCTGATGGCGGGAAAAGAGCGGTTCTGTGCACAGGCAAAACGTCTTTTGTATACATTTTTTTCGGAAAAGCGTGCAAATCGCATCTTGGCCTTTGGAAAAGACATTAACTGGTCTTTTGCCAAGTTTTTCAGTGGAAAGATCATTGACTCGATCATTGTAGCGATCATTACCTTTATTGCTCTCAGTATTGCGAATATTCCATACACGGCGTTGATCAGTGTACTCGTCGGCGTAACCAATATCATCCCATTTTTTGGACCATATATCGGAGCTATCCCAAGTGCGCTGCTTGTCTTTCTGGCATCGCCGTTTAAAGGAGTGATCTTCCTTGTACTTATCATCATCATTCAGCAGGTGGACGGAAATATTATCGGACCGAAGATCATTGGAGAATCGGTTGGTTTGGAAAGCTTCTGGATTTTGTTTTCCATCTTGGTATTCGGATCGTTGTTTGGATTGATCGGTATGATCTGTGCGGTTCCTGTATTCTCTGTTTTGTATAAAACAGTAAAACGCTGGAGCCATCGCAGACTGGAAAAGAAAGGGCTTCCGGCAGAAACAAACTCGTATTTACGAAAAAAATAAAATTTTTCTGGTATATTGTGCCGGAAACGACGAAGAAACGAACGGTATAAATAAAAACTTATGATTATCATAACACAATAATAATTTGCCAATAGATGGTAAAAATGTTATACTCTATATAACGAAAACGATAAGAGCCACGGAGGGTTGGCGCTTATCCTATTAAAAAAATAAGGAGGATAATGTTTTGGGAAGAAAAACAGCAAAAATGTTAGGTCTGGTTCTGGCCGGATCGATGGTGATCAGCATGACATCACCAGTGGCGGATGCAGCAGCAAAGATGTCACTTAGTAAGAAAAAAATTACTATCACACAGGGTGAGAAGGTGACATTAAAAGTAAAGAAAGCGACAAAGAAAGTAAAATGGTCGGTGACAAAAGGAAAAAAAGTCATCAAATTGTCTAAGAAGAAAAAAGCAAGTGTAGTGATTACCGGAAAGAAAGCCGGTAAAGCAGTGGTAACGGCAAAAGCAGGAAAGAAAAAACTGACTTGCAAAGTGACGGTAAAAGCAGCGAACACAGATGTTCAGCCGACACAGGCTCCGGCGACACAGGCTCCGGCAACAAAAGCCCCGGCGACGCAGGCTCCTGCAACAAATACACCGGCTTCTTCACCGGTAACAACCGCACCGACGGTTAGTGAGACACCGGTTGTCAGTGAAGCACCGACAACGGCACCAAGCGAGTCACCAAAAGCAAATGAACCGGTTAAAAATATTGTTATCGATATGAGCAAAGTCTCTGCGAAAACATTTACAAGTTCTCCGGCAGCACTTGATTTTAGCAGCCAGATTGAAAGCCGCTTTGATCTGTCCTATTTCAAAGAAGTAAAAGTAGGTTATACACTGGAAATCAATGAAGAAGCAGATATCGCAACGATTACCGGTGGAAAGATTGCCGTAGCATCTACAACGGATGACCTGAATGGATATAGCGATGGTATTGCATTTTCTTATAATTTGTCATCCACAGATGAGACATCAACGACAATTGATCTGTCTGGTGACAAAGTGTCAGGAAGTGCAGTAGGTCTCAACGTTCAGCCAATGGACAGTGCAAATAACTATGGATGGCCGGCAGCCTTGAAATCCATCACGATCACAAGCATCGAGTTTGTAGCCAAAGAAGGCGCTGTATATACCGAAGGTGGCGTGAAACCTACACCGGCACCGACAGTAGCACCGGAATTTGAATCTTCCGAATTCCATTACGACGGATTGGATCGGGCATGGATCGATGCGAATATTGACCCAAGCAAGCCGGTAGTAGCTATCTCATTTGACGACGGCCCGGGTGGTTACAGTAAATTTGTAGATTATGGTATGCAGATTCAGAATTCATTGAAAGAATATGGCGCACATGCAACATTCTTCTACATTGGAGCACATATTGAGCACGATGAAGATTCTCGAAATGAAGTAATTTCCGCCAAAGAGGCAGGATTTGAAGTGGCAAACCACTCCTACGATTCCAATGGACTGAACAAAGAAGATGCAGATATAATCAAAGAGAAGATTCAGAAGACGGACGCACTTTTGAAGGAATTGACAGGATATAATAATTTCTTATTCCGTGCACCAAATGTAGCTTATAGTGATACAATGTTTGCTGTGATCGAAAAACCATTTATCGATGTATCGGTATGGAGTAACGATTACGTAAACAGTACGACAAAAGAAGATCTTGTCGAAAATGTAACAAAGAACCTCAAAGATGGCGATATCATCAACATGCATTCTGTTCATGAAAAGACAGCACAGGCGGTTCCGGAAATCCTGAAGTATTGCAAGGACAATGGAATTCAGGTTGTCGGCGTGTCGGAATTGTTTGCAATCAAAGGAAAAGCATTGATGACAGGCGAAAAATATAATAACGCTTATTAATACTTTGTGTATCATACAAAACCAAACATAAAAAATAAGACCGTGGCAGTTTTTTGCCGCGGTCTTTCTGTTGACTTTTTTAGGGGAACGTGAGACAATAAAAAATGTGTGGTTTGCCATGAAAATGTAACAGATGGCTGTTATACTAAATGCAACCGAAGTGAAAAAGGGAGATGTAACAAGATGAAGCAAAAAATATATATAGGCGCAGCGGCTATTGTGATGGCAGGGATATTTCTTCTGGCGGGGGGAAAACCGGTAGTAGCAAAAGCAGAGAAGATTAAGAAAGTAAAGATAGCGAGTGCTGAAAAAACCGTTCTGATCAATAAAAAAGAAAAAATACAGTTGAAAGCAAAAGTAAAACCAGCTTCTATGAAGAAAAAAGTGAGATGGAAGTCGTCCAATAAAAAGGTTGTTACCGTGTCTCAAAAGGGCGTGATTCGTGGAAAACGTTATGGAAAAGCCAATATTTGGTTAAAGGCTGCAGACGGTTCCGGTAAAAAGGCAAAGATAAAAGTGCAGGTAGGACGTAAAGTTACGAGTGTTAGTTTTGCAGTGAAGAAGCAGGAATTGGAAGTAGGACAGAAAGCTAACTTAAAGCCGATTGTGCTGCCGGGAAATGCGACAGATAAAAAAGTGACGTATCAATCTTCAAACCCATCGGTGGTCTCTGTTTCTTCCAAGGGAACCGTTGTGGCAAAAGGAAAAGGCGAAGCTGTGATCACAGCGCGAAGCAAAGATGGAACGCGAAAATCCGGAAGTTATGTTATTCAGTCTAGGGTGCTGACAAAGAGCATAACGATCAATGGCGGAGCCACGACGAAGAGACTGGAAAAAGGGAAAAGTTTTGGGATTTCCGCATCGATTCAGCCGGCAAATGCGTCCAATAAATCACTGCGTTATACAAGTTCAGATCCGACGGTTGCCGTGGTTTCGGCTAGCGGAATCGTATCCGGCTTAGAGCCCGGAACAGCAGTGATTCGTGTGGATGCGGCAGATGGACATTCAACCGCAAATATCAATGTAGAGGTGTTTCGTATGGAAATTTCGAATCAAAAATTGATCGCGCATCGGGGATTTAGTTCTCAGGCACCGGAAAATTCGATTCCGGCATTTGAAAAAGCACTCGAAAGTGGTTTTTATGGAATAGAGTGTGATATATGGAAAACATTAGATGGTGAGTTTATGGTTTCCCATGATGGGAATCTGAACCGTATGTTTGGCTATGATTTTCAAATCGCAACATTGACGACAGAACAGATCAAGAAATATTTTATGATCAATGGAAGTAATGTGGATGCTTACGATAATCTGACGATGCCGACATTTGAGCAATATCTTAGTGTGATGAAAAAGAATAAAGAGGTTCATCCTTTTGTCGAGATCAAAGAAGAATTAAATGATGCTGATCTGCGGAAAATTGTGAAGCAGGTAAAAGATGCAGGATTGTTAAATGAGACCTATTTTATCAGTGTGCATCAGAGCAACCTTCTTTCCCTGCAGCGGCTGGATGGGGTCAATACATCACAACTTCAGTATGTATATGGTGCGGAAGATTTCAATAAGACGACATCGGTTACCTCGAGTGTGATCGATTGGTGTATCAGCAATCAGATCGATCTTGATACCCGTCAGTCCCTTGTGACAGCATCGGATGTATACCGCCTTCAGACGGCGGGCAGACAGGTCAATGTCTGGACCGTAAACACGATTGAAAAAGCATATGATCTGGTAAATAAACTTCATGTAGATATGATCACTACAGAGTATATGCTCAACACAGAACCGTAATAAAAATATTTATGATAATATGGCCAGCCTCGTGATTTTGGGGGCTGGTTTTACTTTTTGACTCAGAATTGAAAAAAATTAAAAAAAACCACTTGCATTTTCTTAGGAAACGATATATAATCAAATCCAATCTCAGATTCTCAGAATCTAAGAATCAATGAGGACAAGTCGTCCATGGACTCAATGACTTAGTAACTTAGTAACTCAGCAACAAAATTACAATGAATGCAAAGGGAGGATTCTATGGTTAAAAAATTAAAAAAACGTTTGACAGCACTGATTTTAGTGGCAGGGCTTCTTTTAGGCACCCTGGCCGGAAATGGTATCATTGTATCGGCTGCGAAGGATGTATGGGGAACCATCGGTCCAATCCGCTGGGATTTGGATTCGGAAGGAAATTTATTGTTTCGAGGATCGCTCAAATTTCCATTGCTTGAGCCGGACAAGATTCCTTGGCGTGAGTATGCCGGTCGGATTAAGTCGGTAACGTTTGATGTGAGCAGCATTCAGGATGGGGATTTGACGAATTACTTTTATAATTGTGTCAATCTCCAGAGTGTCGGAGATTTTCCGAACGGTATCCGCAATCTCACGCAGACGTTCCAGAACTGCCGGTCACTTCGTTCGGTAGGAAAAATACCGGATTCCGTCGAAACGATGGAACATACATTTGAAAACTGCACCAGTTTTAATCAGGCGGTAACTATTCCGAAAAGTGTAAAAAATTTGAAAGGAGTGTTTCAGGGTTGTGCAGCACTTTCGAGGCTTCCGAACATTGAAACGACACAGGTAAAAGATTACTCCTATCTTTTGCAGGGAACATCGGTTGCCAAACCGGTTTCGATTCCAACTGGGGTGACAAATGTGACCGCAATGTTCAAAGACTGTAAAAAACTTACAGATTCACCCGAACTTCCCGAAGGAATCACGGAGGCTGCAAAGTGTTTTTATCAATGTAATTCGTTGAGCAAAGCACCGTCTTTACCGAAAATGATAGAAAATATCAGCGAGATGTTTTATGGTTGTGAAAAGCTAAAAGCGGTACCGAATATCCCATCGTCGGTAAAAAATATGTCCGGATGCTATGCCGGATGTGTCCGGGCAAGCGGATCTTGTACAATTTATGCTGTAATCAATGATACTGCCGGATATAATAAATTTGCTGCGGTGACATCTGTGTGTGATTCTTCCGCCAAGGGAGAGTTTTTAGGAGCGGCAGGTACAGGGATGGCAGTAAATTATATTGCAGGAAATGCACATCTGATCCGCCGCTATCTGGCAGCGGGATGGAATTGCGGAAATCTGGAGACAACCGGTGTATGGGGTAAATTGAAAGCAGGCGAAAAGATTCCGCAGTCGCTGGAAGACTGCACGGTAAGTCCGCTTTCCCCGGTCACTTATACCGGAAAAGCCATCTGTCCGGAACCGAAGGTTTACTATGGCAGTGTGCTTCTTAAAGAAAATACAGATTACACGGTCGCTTATACGGATAATATCAGTGCAGGAACAGCGACAGTTATAATCACAGGAATCGGGGATTACAGTGGTAAAAAACAGCTATCTTTTACGATACGCAAAGCTATTCTTACCGGAGTAAATGCAAAATCGTATCATGGAGTTTTTGATGAAAAAGCGCACGGAATTACATTGCAGACACCGGCAGGTACCACGGTACGGTATGGTACAAAATCAGGGGAATATTCTTTGACAGCATCCCCACGATACACTCTTCCGGGGAAATATACTGTGTATTATCAGGTGTCGCGGGCAAATTATACGACAATAACCGGAAGTGCAGACGTTACGATCGTGCAGGGGACGATGCCGGTTGTGGCAGAAGGTTATAGTGGTATCTATGATGGAAAAGAACATGGGATCCGGGTCATCGGGGTAGATGGCGCCAAGATCAGATACGGGACATCGACAGGAAAGTATACAGCTGTAGAGTGTCCGAAATACAAGGATGCAGGGACTTATAACATATATTACCAGGTTACCAAAACGGGATATGGACAAGTGACTGGGGTGCAGCAGATTGAGATTAAAAAGAAACCGGTCACAGATGTGACGTTCCCGATCACAAATGAAGTGATATATGGAACTTCTTTATGTGATATTCCAACGACTGGAATGCAGGATGACTATGGAACGTTTACGTGGATGGATCCGACCTATGTTCCTTCCGTAGATGATGCGAAAAGCCCGATGTGCTACGAGCCATCTGATAAGAAAAATTATGATTACAGAGAGGTGCAGGGATATGATAGTAAAAGCGGAAATATTGTGCGCGACGTTGTTCTTTCCGTTCGAAGGAAAAAAGGAGAACTACCCCACATTTCTGCTGGATTTCTCGCAGAAGGAGACGAACTGGAAAAGTCTGAAATTGTACCGGATAATCTGGAATTGGGAGATTTCTGCTGGGCAAAACCGGAAGAAAAAGTAACGCAGAGTAAGTCGGAATACACACTTATTTTCCGCCCAAAGGATCTTCGAAATTATGATTGGAGTGAATGGAGCCAGAATGAACTTGACTGGAACCGGTTTCAAATTCAGCAAAAGGTTGATGTGGTACCGTACCCTGAGCCGATGGAAATCGTATATGGTGATACATTGGGGAGTAAATCATTTATGGGAAAAAATCCTGATGTAAAATACCGCTGGCAGGACGAGGCGGCAACGCCGCAGGAAACCGGTCTGCAAAAATTGATGATTCTCTATCGGAATCAGGAAATCATGAGGGAGATGGAGGTTGTTGTGTTAAAAAGAAAACCGGATTATGTGATACCGGTATTGGAGGCAGTTTCCTATCATCCAGAGCAGAGACTAAAAGATATCAAACTGCCGGAACACTGGTACTGGACTGAGCCGGAGTGTGTGCCGCGAGCGGGAACCGCGTACTATGAGGCATATTATGAGCCGGAGGACACGGAGCATTATCAGACGGTATATGAGAAAATTCCGCTGCATGTCCAGGAAGCAGCGGTTGTTCCAAAGCCAGCCATCACACCGGGAGAAACACCTTCGCCACAGCCGACAAAAGTGCCGGGAGAAACGTCTGAGCCGCAGCCGACAATTACGCCGGACGTGGGTGTGAAGCCGGAGGCGACAGCAGTCCCGTCACAGGTGCCGGGAGACAACGGAACAGAAGCGGAGAAAACATCCGCAGCGGTACAGCAGCAGATAAAAAAATCGTCGCCGGAGATAAATAAAGCGGCGGTGATTTCAACGGAAGGCGCGGATAGACCGGGAAAGAAATTGACATTGTTTGGGGTAAAAACGCAGAAGCAGAAGCCGGGAAAAGTACGTTTTAAAAAGACCGGATACCGTGGCGGAAAAATCCGTCTTGTATGGGGAAAAAGTAAGAATGCAAAAGGGTACCAGATTGTCTTTATGAAACGAAAAAAAGGAAAAATGAGAATGGTAAAATATACCAAAAGGACAAAATTATCCCTGACATGGAATGGTGTCGGAAAATGTTATGTGAAAATCCGAGCATTCCAAATACAGGGGAAAAAACGAACATATGGATCGTGGAGTGTTTGTAAAAGGGTAAAAAGCCATTAATGCTTTTCATTCATGAAGCGGACTTTGGCTTCGTGGCTTTTTGGGATGTCGCCGATATAAGCACCTTTGATATCGGTGGATTTGGCACATCGGGTACAGTATTCTCCAAAGCGGATCGGTGTGCCACATCCCTTACAATGTAAAAAGACAGTAGAATTTTCCGGAATTTCCAGCTTTCCTTCGCGAAGATATGCGGAAATCTTAGAGGAAGAGACCCCCGTCTGCTGAGCCAGATCAATGGCATTGGTTGGACCATGCTCGTCCAGATATTTTTTAACCTTACCGTAATCATTTGTCGTTTCGGTGCCGCACTTGTCGCATACGAAAATGCCACCATATTTATAACGCATATGGGAATTGCAGTTCGGACATATTTGATGACCGTCGTCATCCGGAAGAGTTAAAAAAGTTTGATTTTTCATAGTATCCCGCCTTTCAAAATTGTGTGTAACTATTCAGGTTGCCCTTCCAAACAGTGATTCTAAATAGATACAACTTTGTTTATATTGTATCGAATTTTTTCGTAAAAATCAATTTTTTTTTACTTTTTTTAGTGAAAATGTTTAAAATTACACTTGTAGAATGAAAAATAATAGTGTATACTGTAGAAGATGTTACAGAATTATAAAGTTATTGTGTAAGAATATTACAACGATATTAAGTAAAATGGAGGAAAACGTGAGAAAAGTAAGTGGCTTTGGCAAGTGTGGAAAACGTGTGCTTGCCGTAATGATGATTTTTGCGATGGCTGTGTCAGCCGGAACGCCAAAAACAGTGGTATATGCCGAAGAACAGCCGGTATCCCCGGCGGGGATTAATGAGGAGGTGCCGGCACCGACGGCAGAACCACAGCCGGAAGTAACAGCGGAGCCAACGGCAGAACCGACTGCTGCACCACAGAACACATTGGTGGTAAAAAAGAAAAAATGTTCGTACCCAAAGAAAATTTATGAAGGTCAGCAGTTTACCTTAAAAGGTACCTTGAAGGCAAATCATAAAATGCAAAAGGTGGAAGCAAGTATTATTGATGCAAAGGGAAAAGATACCGTTGCGATTAAGAAAAAGGCAAACAGCAAAAAATTTGACCTGAGTAAGATCGACAATGACATTCATTTTTCCAAACTGGATGCCGGAAGATATACCTACGAGGTAAAAGTTTCCGATACTTATGGAAATGAGCGTGTGGCGTTACAGAAAGACTTTAAAGTCAAGGAGACTACCTGGACGTGGCCGGTAGACGGTGGTGTAAAAGGTGACGGGTTCCATTGCGGATGTTCTGTACACGGTGGGCGTCATCTTGGAATTGATGTAAAAGGGGTATCAAAAGGAACATCGATTAAAGCAATCGCCGATGGTACTGTAGTTTATGCAAAATATCATAGTGCGGCAAAACGATCTTCTTTTGGAAAATTGGTAATAGTATATCATGGAAATGGAATTTATTCGTATTATGCACATTGCAATACGATACGTTGTAAAGCCGGAGATAAGGTAGAGAAAGGAGAGGTCATTTCTACGATGGGAGCGACAGGAGCTGCTTACGGAACGCATCTTCATCTGGAACTTCGTAAAGGACCGGCGTTCTCCGGAAATTATAACAGTTATGAGTTCCTGGATAAGTATACGTATAGACAGTTTAATCCAATGAAATATCTTACAAATCGATAAAAAGAAACGGATTACTCCGTCTCCTCTGTGGGACGGAGTAAATTTTTAACAGCCATGGCATACAGATCGTCACTGCTTGCCCGCCAGTTATTGCAGATGCGAATGGCATCTTCTTCATCCGGAACGGATAATTTAAGTTCAAAGATTGGAATATTTTTTTCCATCAGACTGCAGGTGGCAGTATATTCCCCGTTTGTATTTTTACTATAATCACTGATCAGAGTAACACGCTGTATGATCTCGTGATTGTTTGCTTGTAAATATTCGTCAATTTCTTGACGAATCTCTCGAGACAAGGTGTTTCCAAATAATTCCAAAGTCTCTCTGCCGGCAGGCGTAATTTCGTAATAAGCGGTGTTGTAGGTGTTGGAACAATGAATCAGGTCCGCATCCAGTAACTCGGCGAATGCGTTCTGGACATTGAAATAATTCGTGTATTCATGCCCGGTAAGATAATCCGAGATCAGTCCGAAGGTTAAAGGGGATTCGATTTCATTGAGTGTGTATAAAATGATCAGTTTGTAAATAGTAAATGCTTCATTCATGATTCTTATACTCCTTTCCTTGCCAGATGTTCTGTTGTTTTAGCTGCTTGTGGATCTCATTAAGCACCTCGCGTTTGCGGCTGCTCCATAAAGGGGCGAGCAGCAATTCTTTTGGTCCGTCTCCGGTAAGACGGTGAATCGTTATCTCCGGTGGCAGAAGAGCAATTGACTGCAAAACGAGATCAATATATTCTTCCTGTGTAAGCACCGTGCACTGACCGGATTCATAAAGGGCTGCCAGGTCGGTTCCTTTTAGAATATGCAGCAGTTGAATTTTTATGCCATCACTATGACAGGCTGCCACATGGCTGAGTGTATTGTAAAAATCCTGTTTTGTCTCACCGGGAAGTCCGGCGATCACATGGGTTACAACTTCGATACCAAGTCCTTTTAACTTTGTTGCGGCATCATCATATACAGAAAGCGGATACCCGCGGCGAATAAACTGCGCGGTGGCTTCGCTGCTTGTCTGAAGTCCAAGTTCTACGATGACAGGTTTGATCCGGTTACATTCGGCGAGCAGATGCAGTACGTCCGGCGGCAGGCAGTCCGGTCTGGTGGCGATGGAAAGCATTACCACATCCGGATGGGCGAGAGCTTCTTTGTAAAGTGGCTCCAGATAGGCGACCGGTGCGTATGTGTTTGTAAAAGATTGGAAATAGGCAATGAATTTACGGCCGACCTGTTTTCTCTTTTTTATGCCCTCGATTCCCTGTGTAATCTGCGCCGTGACAGAAGAACAGCGGGGAGCAGCAAAATCACCGGAACCATTTCCGCTGCAAAAAATACAGCCCCGCGTATCCAAAGTACCATCGCGGTTGGGACAGGTTAAACCGCCATCCAGGGAGATTTTGTACACTTTCTCCCCAAAGCGGTGTTTCATTTCGTAATCTAAAGAATGGTAGGGCTTTTCGCCCCACATTTTCCGATTATTCATGGATATGTTCTTTTACGGCTGCGCTTACGACATCTGCGACACGTGGGTCGAAAGCTTCCGGCAGGATATTGTCTTCGTTTAACTCGTCGTCTGGTACAAGAGAAGCAAGTGCCAGAGAAGCAGCCAGTTTCATTTCTTCTGTGATCTGGGTTGCACGTCCTTCCAAAGCACCTTTAAAGATACCAGGGAAAGCGACTACATTGTTGACCTGATTTGGAAAATCCGAACGACCGGTACCAACTACTTTTGCACCGGCTTTTTTTGCAAGGTCAGGCATGATCTCAGGGGTTGGATTTGCCATGGCAAACAGAATGGCATCTTTATTCATGGAAGCTACCATTTCTTCGCTGACAATATTTGGAGCGGATACCCCGACGAAAATGTCAGCACCGACAAATGCATCCGCCAGTGTACCAGACTTACCTTCCAGATTTGTTACCTCCATCATCTCTTTCTGCATCCAGTTCAAATCTTTCGAATCTTTATTTAAGATACCCGATTTGTCGCAAAGAGTGAGATTTGGGAAACCGTAACGGAGAAGAAGTTTGCTGATCGCGATACCGGCAGAACCGGCACCATTTACCACGATTTTGCAATCCTCTTTTTTCTTTCCGGTAACTTTTAACGCGTTGATAATGCCGGCAAGTACGACGATGGCAGTTCCGTGCTGGTCATCATGAAATACCGGGATATCAAGAAGCTCTTTCAAACGGCTTTCAATCTCAAAGCATCGAGGAGCAGAAATATCTTCCAAATTAATGCCTCCGAACGCCGGTGCGATATTTACTACCGTTTTGATGATTTCTTCGGTATCCTGTGTGTCTAAGCAGATCGGAAACGCATTGACATTTCCGAACTCTTTAAATAATACCGCTTTTCCTTCCATAACAGGCATAGCGGCAGCGGCGCCGATGTTTCCGAGACCGAGTACGGCACTTCCGTCAGAAACGACAGCGACAGTGTTTGATTTGATCGTATATTGATAAGCAGCTTCCTTATCTTCGGCAATCACTTTGCATGGCTCAGCGACACCCGGAGTGTAAGCAAGTGCCAGATCTTCTCTGGATTTTACTTCGCATTTTGGGGTTGTTTCGATTTTTCCATTCCATTCTTTGTGTAAAGCAAGCGCTTTTTCACTGTTTGTCATTGTAATCCTCCGTTCTTTGAGGGAAAATCCCTGTTCGTTTTTTTGCATACATATTTATATTATCACTTTTTTATAGGAAAAACAACACAAATGAAATTAAAATGATTTAAAGGGTTGTGTATTTTGAAAAAAATGGTACAATGGATATAAGTATCTGTATTAGGGGCGGGATTCGGAATAAATCCCAAATAGAAGGAAAGAATGGAGCAGACTATGACGTTAGAAGAGGCAAAGCGGAAATGTGAGCAGGCAGGACAGCAGCATCTGCTGGCATATTATGAGGAACTCACCAAAGAAGATCAGGAGAAACTTCTGGCACAGATTGAAAAGCTGGATATCACATTGCTGGATCTGCTAAAGAAAGAGAGCAAAGAAGTGGAAAAGGGAAAACTGGAACCACTTGGTGCGGTTACATTGGATGAGATTCAGAAAGAAAAAGACCAATATCGAAAAATGGGATGCGAAGCAATTCGTGCCGGTAAAGTAGGGGCAGTACTCTTGGCAGGCGGTCAGGGAACTCGCCTGGGATTGGATAAACCAAAAGGAATGCTCAATGTAGGGATACATAAAGAATTATATTTGTTTGAGCAGCTGATCCATAATATTATGGATGTTGTCAAAGAGACCGGAGCGTGGGTTCCGCTCTTTGTTATGACAAGTGAAAAAAACAACAAAGATACCGTAGAATTCTTTAAGGAAAAGAAATTCTTTGGATATAAAGAAGAATATGTATTTTTCTTTGTTCAGCAAATGGCACCATCGGTCAGCTATGACGGAAAGATTTATATGGAAGATAAAGGACGTATCTCGGCTTCGCCAAATGGAAATGGCGGATGGTTTATTTCGATGGTGCGTGCAGGACTTCTGGACACGATAAAAGAACTTGGTGTGGAATGGCTCAATGTATTTTCTGTGGACAATGTGCTGCAGAAGATTGCGGATCCGATATTTGTCGGAGCCGTGCTGAAACATGGCTGTGTCTGTGGCTCCAAGGTGGTTGCGAAAGCCGATCCTTATGAAAAAGTAGGTGTGCTTTGCCTCGAAGATGGAAGGCCTTCGATCGTGGAATATTATGAAATGACAGAAGAAATGATACATTTACGTGACAAACAGGGAAAATTGTTGTATAATTATGGTGTAATACTAAATTATCTTTTCTCTGTAGCAACACTTGAGAAGATCATGAATGAAAATCTCCCTACCCATATTGTAGAAAAGAAAATTCCCTATATGGATGCAGAAGGAAAACAGATTAAGCCGGATAAGCCAAACGGATATAAGTTTGAGACACTGGTTCTTGACATGATTCATATGATGGATAACTGTCTTTCTTTTGAAGTGGAGAGAGAAAAAGAATTTGCACCGATTAAAAATGCAACCGGAGTAGATTCCCTAGAAAGTGCAAGAGAATTAATGACAAAAAATGGAATTAAATTTTAGGGATAAGAAAATTAGAAAGGACGATGGAATGGATTTTACAAAATTATCATTAAAAGAACTTCGCGAGATGGCGAAGGAAAAAGGACTTAGTGGAATTTCCGCATTGCGTAAAGCTGAATTGATCGAAGAATTGAAGAAAGCGGAGATTCTTTCTCAGAGTGTCGTTCGTCCGGTGAAACCGGCTGACATTCTTAATCCGACTGAACTTCCGGGCAAGAAACAGGCGGAAAAACCTGTTGAGAAACCGGTGGAAGAGAAAAAGAGCGAGCCGGAAAGAGAAAAGAAGGTTTACACCTATGTGCCTTCGCAGAATAATAATTCAAGAAATTACAGAGGGCGTAATATATCCTCCCACAGTAATTACAACAATTACCAGGGAAATAATCATCAGAACAACAATTACCAGAACAACAATTATCAGGGAAATAATTACCAGGGAAATAATTACCAGGGAAATAATTACCAGAACAACAATTATCATTCAAATGCCCAAAATAATTCCCATTATTCTTCTCAGGATAATTCATCGCATGACAATGGATCTTCCGAAATGTTGCAGGAGCATCAGCCGTACCGCACGATTGAAGAAGTGATCAAGGCTGGTTTGATCACGATTGCGAAAGATCGTCAGGTATTGGATGTGCATCCGACAGAGTTGAAAGAACTTGACAGCGGTATTACGAAAAAGGGAATCCTCGAGATCATGCCGGAAGGTTATGCTTTTATTCGTTGCGATAACTTCCTTCCGGGAGATAATGATGTCTATGTATCACCGGCGTTTTTGCGGCGTTTCGGACTTCGTACCGGAGATATTATTGAAGGAAATCTTCGTGTGCGTACGCAGAATGAAAAATTCAGTGCCCTTTTGTATATGACAAAAGTCAATGAACGGCCGATTACGTATTTGGCACACCGTAATAAATTTGAAGACCTGACACCGATTTTTCCAAATGAAAGAATCCATTTGGAGACAAGCAATTCAGGCGTTTCGATGAGAATGCTTGATCTGATCGCACCGATCGGTAAAGGACAGCGAGGTATGATCGTATCCCAGCCGAAAACCGGTAAGACAACACTGCTGAAGCAGGTGGCGAGTGCGATCACACAGAACTACCCGGATATGCATCTGCTGATTCTTCTGATCGATGAGCGCCCGGAAGAAGTAACCGATATAAAAGAATCTATCGAAGGAGAAAAGGTAGAAGTTATCTATTCGACATTTGATGAACTTCCGGAAAATCACAAACGTGTTTCCGAGATGGTGATCGAGAGAGCAAAACGTCTTGTCGAAGGCGGCGACGATGTCGTGGTGCTGCTTGATAGTATTACTCGTTTGGCAAGAGCGTATAACCTTACGGTTACGCCAAGCGGACGTACACTTTCCGGTGGTTTGGATCCGGCGGCACTCCATATGCCAAAACGATTCTTTGGTGCAGCAAGAAATATGCGCGAAGGCGGAAGTTTGACCGTGCTTGCGACGGCACTTGTAGATACCGGAAGCCGTATGGACGATGTGGTGTTCGAGGAATTTAAGGGAACCGGTAACATGGAACTCGTGCTTGACAGACATTTGTCGGAAAAGCGAGTATTCCCGGCTATCGATATTCAGAAATCCAGTACACGCCGTGAAGATCTTCTTCTCGATCAGAATGAACTGGAAGCGGTATACATTATGCGAAAAGCATTGGGCGCTTCTCCAAATAACGACGGCAATCTGGAACAGATCATTAACTTGTTCCGGAGAACAAAAAATAACAAAGAATTTATTGAGACCATTAAAAAAATCAAGCTTCATTAAAAATTGCTTGCATTTTGTTTCAAAGCGTGGTACAATAAGAAAGCCGATTTTGAGAAATGACAAAATTTTTAGTAAAATAGAAGTAGTGAGGTGAAAATCATGAGAGAAGGAATCCATCCAGAATATTACCAGGCAAAGGTTGTTTGCAACTGTGGTAATGAATTCGTAACAGGTTCAACAAAAGAAGATATTCATGTTGAAGTATGTTCCAAATGCCATCCATTTTATACAGGACAGCAGAAGTCCATGGCAGCTCGTGGTGCGATTGATAAGTTCAATCGTAAATATGGCTTGAAATAAGCAGAGAATGAACACATAAAGGCTCCGCAGGTTTCTGTATCGCAAGGTACTTGAGAACTGCGGAGTTGTTCTATATAGAGCAGAAATGAAATGTGAACTAATGCAGATTGGAGGCAGGATATGAAGTATTCGGGAATTGGTGGACAGGCTGTCATCGAAGGTGTTATGATGAAGGGAAAAAGCCGGTACGCTGTTTCTGTGCGAAAACCGGACGGACAGATTGAAGTCAAAGTAGAAGATTACAAAAGTCTGAAAGAAAAATATGCAATTGCGAAACTCCCGATCATCCGAGGAATTTTTGCCTTTGCAGAATCCTTAAAGATGGGAATGGGAACCTTAAACTATTCGGCAAGTTTTTGGGAAGAGGAAGAAGAAAAGGAAAAAGAAAGTTCAAAAGAAAATCAGAAAACCAATGATCTGTGGATGGGGCTGGCACTTGTAGCAGCCATCATTGTCGCAATTGGTCTTTTTGTATTATTGCCATTTTTTATATCAGAAAAACTTCATAAGATTGTTCCGTCGATTCAGTTACGTGGATTGATCGAAGGTGTGATCCGTGTTGCACTTTTTGTCGGATATGTAAAAGCGATTTCTCTGCTGGAGGATATCCGCCGGGTATTTATGTATCATGGTGCAGAGCATAAGTGCATCAACTGCATTGAAAATGGAATGGAATTAACGGTCGAAAACGCAAAAAAACAGACGATGGTACATAAGCGCTGTGGAACCAGTTTTATGCTGGTTGTAATGTTTGTGAGCATTCTGCTGTTTATGTTTATTTCCGTACCGAATATGTGGGTTCGTATGGTGCTTCGAATTTTATTGATTCCGGTGATTGCGGGAATTTCCTTTGAATTTATTTCGCTTGCCGGAAAGTCCGAAAATCCGGTGATCAATGTACTGAGTAAGCCGGGGCTCTGGCTGCAGGCATTGACAACGAGGGAACCGGATGACAGTATGCTGGAAGTGGCGATCTCTTCGGTGGAGGCTGTATTTGACTGGCGGGACTTCTTAGCACATTATGAGGATGAAGAAGAACAGCTGGAAGAAGAGGGATTTGAAGTGGTTGATGTCGAGGATGAAAACGATGAGATTCTGCAGGCACTTGACCGGTATTTTGATGAAGCAGCACCGACTGAAGAAAAAGAGCAGTGATCTCGCCGGGAGGAACCTATGACATTACAGGATTTGTACCGGGAAGGAATCCGGAAATTGACGGAGAATGAAGTGCCGGAGGCAGAATTAAATGCCTGGTATCTTCTGCAGTCATGTCTGAGTGAGGAACCGTTTTCGTATACGAGAAGCCGTTTCTTTTTAGAACAGATGGAGCAGGCGGCGCCAGAGACAATAACATCATATATGGAAAAAGTTTCTAAAAGAGAAGAACACATTCCACTGGAATACATTCTTGGATATACAGAGTTTATGGGATTAACTTTTTTGGTACGTGAAGGTGTGCTGATTCCAAGACAGGATACGGAAATTTTAGTCGAAATGGCGGTGGAAGTCTCAACGGGAAAAAGAGTCCTTGATCTGTGTACCGGATCCGGCTGCATTGGTTTGAGCATTGCTGTGTGGGGGAATCCGAAAGCGGTCACGTTGAGTGATGTTTCGGAAGAGGCTATTGCGACAGCCGGACAAAATGAGAGAAATCTTGACAAAAATGGCTGGAAAGGAAAAGGCAGAAAACCGGAAATCACCTACGCACTTGGAAATTTATGGGAACCGATCGATGGGAAATTTGACTTGATCGTTTCTAACCCACCGTATATTGAGACAGAGGAACTTTCCGGGCTGATGCCGGAAGTGATTGATCATGAGCCGCTCCTTGCTCTGGATGGCGGGAAAAGCGGCCTGGTATTTTATGAAAAGATTTTAGAAAAAGCACCGTTTTATCTTGAAGAGGCGGGAATACTTATGGTAGAGATTGGTTACAATCAAGGCGAACAAGTAAAGCAGTTATTTGAGAAAAACGGGTTTGCCGATGTTGAGATAAAAAAAGATCTGGCAGGACTTGACCGTGTCGTACGGGGCAGACTGTCAAAGAAAGGAAAATGATTATGTTTGATAAACTGGAAGATACGCTTCTGCGTTATGAAGAAGTACTGAATGAATTGAGTGAGCCGGATGTGCTTAATGATCAGAGTCGTTATCAAAAATTGATGAAAGAACAGTCCGACCTTGAGCCGGTCGTAGAAAAATACAAAGAGTACAAAAGCGCAAAAGAAGGAATTGCGGATAGTCTTGCGATTCTGGACGAAGAAACCGATGAAGAGATGAGAGAACTTGCCAAGGAAGAATTAAATGAATGTAAGGCTAGTGTGTCAGAGATTGAGCAGGAACTTCGCATCCTCTTGCTGCCCAAAGATCCAAATGATGAAAAGAACGTTATTGTCGAGATCCGTGCGGGTGCCGGTGGAGATGAGGCGGCACTGTTTGCTGCGGATCTGTACCGCATGTATTGCAAATATGCTGAACAGCAGCATTGGAAAGTAGATACGATGAACTCCAATGAAAACGGAATCGGCGGATTTAAGGAAATTGTGTTTATGATCAATGGTTCCGGCGCATATTCCAAACTGAAATACGAGAGCGGGGTACACCGCGTACAGCGTATTCCGGCGACAGAATCCGGTGGACGTATTCACACTTCGACAGCGACCGTGGCAATTATGCCGGAAGTGGAGGAAGTCGAAGTGGAACTGGACATGAACGATTGTAAATTTGATGTATTCCGTGCTTCCGGAAATGGTGGACAGTGTGTCAATACGACGGATTCCGCAGTTCGTCTGACCCATATTCCGACTGGAATTGTCATTTCTTGTCAGGATGAAAAATCACAGTTGAAAAATAAAGATAAGGCATTAAAAGTACTTCGTGCCAGATTATATGAACTGGAGTGTGCAAAAGCACATGACGAAGAGGCAGAAAAGAGAAGAAGCCAGATTGGAACCGGAGACCGTTCAGAAAAGATACGTACGTATAATTATCCACAGGGACGTGTGACGGATCACCGTATTAAATTGACACTTCATCGTTTGGATGCCATTATCAATGGAGATTTAAGTGAAGTGATTGACAGTCTGATTGCGGCAGACCAGGCAGCCAAATTGGCTTCAATGAGTGAAGAATAAAATATGACAAAACAAATTTTAAACTTGATTGCAGATCAATTGAATGTACTGATTATGATAAACGAATCGGAAAACCACGCGGTAACTTTTCTTTCCCGAAGTGCCGAGTGGCTTTTTGGGATAAAAAGGGAAGTGATATCTTGTGCGGAAGACCTTTTTAAACAACTGGATCTGTATGAAAAATATCCGGAAGTACAAAAATTCTGCAGAGAATCAGTAAAATATACCATTGCCTTTGAGCATGCATTTAGTATGCCGGGGAAGCCGGAGCCGGTGTGGATCATGGTGCGTATGGCACCGGGGGAACAGGGCGAAAATATTCTTTTAATACAGGACGTGACGATGCTTCACAGAGGCCTGCAGCAAGGACAGCAGAATCCGGAGCACGTCCGGTATTGTTTGCAGCAGATCATGGTTTCGTATCAGGGATTATTGATGTTGCTGAATCAAAAAAGAGCGGATAGCTCGGAAATAGAGATGGAAAACGAAACAGAAAAGGATAGTGATGAGTGATGAAATTAAGCTGGGAAACTTGTTTTCGCGCAGGGGTGACAGTGGCAGTTCTGTTTTTGACTGTTCACTACTGGTCCGTGATCGCGGCAGGAATCGGAATTGCCTTTCATGCGGCAGCACCATTGATCACAGGACTTGTGATTGCGTATGCCGTCAACATTTTAATGAGTTTTTATGAAAGACATTATTTTCCAAAATCAAAAAAGAAGGTTATAAAAAAGACGCGGACAGGAGTTTGTGTTCTGCTCTCTTATCTGAGCCTGCTTGGAATCATTGCACTCGTGATCGGACTTGTCGTGCCGGAATTGATTGATTGTGTAAAACTTTTGATCGATAAGATCCCGCCATTGATGCAGAGTGTTTCGGGGGAACTTCGCGGTAATGCTGAGATGACGAAATTGTGGAATGAATTGGGAAATGTAACCAAGACCGGGCAGATTGACTGGAAAGAAATTGTGACCAAAGTCGCAAATTGGGCAGCAGGTGGACTGGGCGGTGCTTTCGGTGTCGTAAAAAATGTCATCGCCGCTACGTTTTCGACGGCTTTTACCATTATTATGAGTATTATCTTTTCGCTGTATCTTCTGACGGGCAAAGATCGTCTTGTCCCACAGGTAAAAAAGGTGGCAAAGACCTATTTAAAAGAGCCGATATACCACAAAGTGAATTATGTTATACACACTCTTCATGAGTGCTTTCGCAGTTTCATCGTGGGTCAGTGTGTCGAAGCTGTGATTTTAGGAAGCCTGTGCGCTATCGGTATGACGATCCTGCGTCTCCCTTACAGTGGGATGACAGGGGCGCTGATCGGATTTACGGCATTGATCCCTATCGCGGGAGCTTATATCGGAGGTGGCATCGGCTTTTTGATGATCGCGACAGTTTCGCCGATGAAAGCAATCGTGTTTGTAATTTTTCTTGTTATTTTACAGCAATTGGAAGGCCAGTTCATTTATCCGCGTGTGGTCGGCGCATCCATCGGACTGCCGGGCATCTGGGTGCTGGCCGCGGTAACCATCGGCGGAAGTGTACTGGGAATCGGAGGAATGCTTTTATTCGTTCCATTGACTGCGACGGTATATAAATTATTGCGAAACGATGTGAAAAAGAGAAATGCAGGGAAGAAGGGAAAGGGGCAGTAACATTTGAATACTACACCAGAAAATCAACAGAAAAAGCATATATGTGCCGCGCTTTTGGCTCACGTAGATGCCGGAAAGACGACATTGTCAGAAGCATTATTGTATGAAAGCGGCGTGATCCGGACGAGAGGACGTGTCGATCACAAAGATGCCTTTTTGGATACCTCACCGTTGGAACGGGAACGAGGGATTACAATTTTTTCCAAACAAGCATGCTTTTCGTATGGAAATATGGATGTTACGATGTTGGATACACCGGGACACGTAGACTTTTCTTCCGAGATGGAGCGGACGCTGCAGGTCATTGATTATGCTGTTTTGATCATAAGCGGAACCGACGGCGTGCAGGGGCATACGGAGACTGTGTGGAAACTTTTGCAGAAATATCGGATTCCGACATTTTTCTTTGTCAATAAAATGGATCTTCCGGGGGCAGACAAAGCGGCGGTATTAAAAGAACTGCAGGCAAAATTATCGCCTTACTGTGTGGATTTTACCGAAGAGGAAGAACTGTTGTGCGAAAATGTGGCAATGTGCGAGGAAACTCTGTTGGAGACCTATCTCGAAGAGGGAACTTTTGATCTGAAAAAAGAGGTCAGAAGACTGGTTTCCGGGACATTGCTTTATCCGTGTTACTTTGGTTCTGCGCTTCAGAATGAAGGCGTTGAAGCGCTTCTGGAGGGATTGGAAAGCTACACGAAAATGCCGGAATATCAGAAAGAATTTGCCGGAAAAGTATATAAGATTACACGGGATGATGCCGGACAGCGTTTGACTCATATGAAATTGACCGGGGGAGAACTGAAACTGCGCGATGAGATCGAAGGAATTGGCAAAGTAAATGAGATCCGCGTGTATTCCGGAGAAAAATATACGCTGCAGCAGGAAGTAAAGGCAGGAGATATCTGCGCGGTTCCGGGATTTACCGACACCTACGCCGGCCAAGGTGTGGGAAAAGAAGCCGATTTTTGTGCCAATCAGCTGGCGCCGGTGTGCAATTATCAGATCCTGCTTCCGGAGGGAACGGAGGAAGCCATTGCCTGGAGGCAGTTAAAGCAGTTAGAAGAAGAGGATCCGAATCTTCATCTTTCGTGGCAGGCGCAGACAAGAGAAATTTTCATCCAGCCGATGGGTGAAGTGCAGCTGGAAGTTATCAAGCGAATGGTCAGCGAACGTTATGGAATGGATATCGCATTTGGAAGTGCGACGATCTTATATCGGGAAACCATCGAAGATACGGTGATTGGAATGGGACATTTTGAACCATTGCGCCATTATGCGGAAGTGCATCTTAAAATGGAACCGCTTCCACGGGGCAGCGGCCTTCAATTTGTGACAGAATGCAGCGAGGACGAATTGGATCTGAACTGGCAGAGACTGATTCTTACACATCTGGGAGAAAAAGAATTTACCGGTGTGCTGACCGGGTCGCCGATCACGGATATCAAATTTACCTTGATCGCCGGAAGGGCACATCTCAAACATACCGAAGGGGGGGATTTCCGCCAGGCGACATACCGGGCGGTGCGTCAGGGACTGCGGCAGGCGAAAAGCCGTCTGCTGGAACCGATGTATCAATTTCGGATGGAAGTGCCGATGGAACAGATCGGACGAGTTATGAGCGATGTCGGAAAGATGCACGGAACCTTTCGCCAGCAGCCGGATGACGGTGAAATGAGTGCCATCGAGGGAATTTGTCCGGTCGCATCGATGGCGGGGTATGGTACAGAATTTGCGGCATTTACGAAAGGACGCGGACGAATGACGCTTTCTTTCTGTGGTTACGAACCGTGTCATAATGAGAGTGAGGTTGTGAAAAATTGTAAATACGATCCGGATGCGGATGTGGAAAACACAGCAGATTCGGTGTTTTGCGCGCATGGATCCGGTTTTGTCGTGCCGTGGAATGAGGTGGCAAAACACGTACACGTTGATACGTCGATAAAAAAACGCCAGCCGGTAAAAACCACGACTGCCACTCCGAAAGAGCCGTCGAAAAAGAATTCGAAAATGTCGGAAGAAAAAGAATTACAGGCAATTTTTGAACGGACATTCGGACCGGTAAAAACCCGTGTCGAAACGCCGGCAAAGAAAGTGATCAAAGCAGAACCGGGGAAGACGAAAACCAAAGAGTATAAACCGGTATACGAGGAAGAATACCTCCTTGTCGACGGCTACAACATTATCTTTGCCTGGGACGAATTGAAAGCGCTTGCGGCAGAAAATCTGGAAGGCGCACGAACCAAACTGATGGAGATCATGTGTAATTATCAGGGATTTTGCGGCTGTCATCTGATCCTTGTGTTTGATGCGTACAAGGTAAAGGGAAATCCGGGCAGTGTAGAACAATTCCACAATATCAGCGTCGTTTATACAAAGGAAGCGGAAACGGCAGATATGTATATCGAGAAGACGACGAAAGAAATTGCGCGAAAGAAAAGAGTGCGTGTTGCGACATCCGACGGTATGGAGCAGATCATCATACTCGGGCATGGGGCGACAAGAATTTCTGCCCGTGCTTTTCAGGAAGAAGTAAAACGTGTCAACGACCGCATCGCCGAAGAGGTTGAGAGGAGGACGGAAAAGTTATGATAGAGAGCAGCACAAACGCACAGATCAAAAAGATACAGAAACTGAAAAAAAGTGCCAGAAACCGCAGAAAAGAAGGCCTCTTTATCGCAGAAGGCGTGCGTCTTGTCGAAGATGCACTGGCCTATCGGATGGTAGAAAAAGTATATCTGTCAGAAAATGTAAAAGAAGAATATTTTGACCGGTTATCGCATAAACTGAAAGAAGCAGACATAGAATATGTAAGTTCAAAAGTGTTTCAGGAAATCTCCGATACCGAAAGCCCACAGGGCGTTCTTGCTGTCGTGCAAATGCCGGGATATGATAGGTCTACTATTGTAGAAAGAGAAGACGCCGCGGTGATCTGTCTGGAGGATATTCAAGACCCCGGAAATTTGGGGACAATATTCCGAACTGCAGAAGGCGCCGGAATGTCAGCGGTCATCATGTCAGCCGGTTGTGTGGATCTTTTTAATCCGAAAGTAGTACGTGCGACGATGGGGGCGATTTTCCGTCTTCCCTTTTTTATCACGGAAAATATGACAAAAGAGGCAGAACGGTTAAAACAGGAACATTTTTCTGTCTACGCGGCAAGTTTGGAAGGAGCGAGGCTTTATACCGAGGAGACCTACGAGGGCAAATGCGCGGTCATCATAGGAAATGAGGCCAACGGCATAAAGCAGGAGACACAGCAGGCGGCGACACACAAAATAAAAATTCCGATGGAAGGCCAGCTGGAATCTCTCAATGCAGCGGTCAGTGCGGCACTTTTCATGTATGAGATTCATCGCAATCGGTAGTTGCAATATTTCTTCAGATATAGTAAAATAGATATTGTAGTGTTTTTTAAAATGCCCAAAAGGAGGTAGAGAATCAATGGTTATATGGTTAGTGATTTTAGCAATTATGATTCTTGTCGAAGCAGTCACCATGGGATTGACGACCGTGTGGTTTGCTTTGGGAGCTCTTGGTGCGGCAGTGGTAACCGGATTTGGCGGTGGCTTTTGGCTGCAGTTTACTGTATTTGTGATTCTCTCATTTTTATCTATGATCGTATTTCGTCCGATTGCGATGCGATTTTTTAATCCAGTAAAAGAAAAAACGAATATTGATGAGATTATAGGAAAAAAGGCAGTAGTGATTGAATCCATCGATAATCTGCAGGGAACCGGAAAAGTTCGATATCAGGGAATGGAATGGACCGCTCGCGCGGAAGAAGAAAATGACAGGATCGAAAAAGATGCCGAGGTAGAGATTACCGCAGTAAAAGGTGTCAAATTGATCGTAAAAATGAAAGGATAGGTGAAAATTATGGATGGTATGATAATCAGTGGAGGTCTTGTGGTCGGAGTGATCATTGTTGTATTGGTGCTTATTATATTGGCATCCTGCATTAATATCGTTCCACAGGCAAATGCTTATATTATTGAAAGACTTGGGGCTTATATTGGAACATGGTCGGTAGGAATTCATTTTAAAGTTCCATTTTTGGATCGTGTGGTAAGAAGAGTAAATTTAAAAGAGCAGGTGATGGATTTCCCACCTCAGCCTGTTATTACAAAGGATAATGTTACGATGCAGATCGATACGGTTGTATTTTTCCAGATTACGGATCCAAAATTGTTTACGTATGGTGTGGAAAATCCGATCATGGCAATTGAAAATCTGACCGCGACGACACTTCGTAATATCATCGGAGACCTGGAACTTGACCAAACACTTACATCACGTGAGACAATCAATACGCATATGCGTTCTAATCTGGATATTGCAACGGATCCATGGGGAATCAAAGTAAACCGTGTGGAATTGAAAAACATCATTCCACCGCGTGAAATTCAGGACTCGATGGAAAAACAGATGAAGGCAGAACGTGAACGCCGTGAGTCGATTCTTCGTGCAGAAGGGGAAAAGAAATCCACTGTATTGGTAGCAGAAGGAAAGAAAGAATCGGCTATCCTCGAAGCAGAGGCGGAAAAAGAAGCTGCTATCCTTCGTGCGGAAGCGAAGAAGGAAGCGATGATCCGTGAAGCAGAAGGTCGTGCACAGGCGATTGAAGCGGTACAGAGAGCGACGGCAGAGGGAATCCGTTTCCTCAATGAAGCAGATCCGTCCAAAGCGGTATTGACGATAAAGAGTCTGGAAGCATTTGAAAAGGCAGCGGACGGAAAGGCGACAAAGATTATTATTCCTTCAGAGATTCAAGGGGTAGCCGGTCTTGCCAAAGCCGTTGTGGAAAGTGTAAAAGAAACCGAATAAACAGGAGAAGGGGATTCTTTACTACCGGTCTGTCCGGGAGAGAACCCCCCTCTTTATTCTTAAAAACAGCAGACAGAATGTACTGCGGAAAAGAGGTTAATCATGGATTTAAAAGGACGTAATTTTTTGACATTAAAAGATTTTACTCCGGAAGAAATCGGATATTTTTTGCAATTATCAAAAGAATTGAAGGAAAAGAAGAAAAATGGGATCAGCCATCGGATGCATGAGGGAAAAAATATTGCGCTGATTTTTGAAAAGACAAGTACAAGAACACGCTGCTCATTTGAAGTGGCAGCCCATGATCTGGGGATGGGCGTTACATATCTGGATCCACAGGGTTCACAGATTGGTAAGAAAGAAAGCATCGCCGATACTGCGAGGGTATTGGGAAGAATGTTCGACGGAATTGAGTATCGTGGATTCGGACAGAAAATCGTAGAAGAACTGGCAGAATATGCCGGAGTACCGGTCTGGAACGGACTTACCAATGAATACCACCCGACACAGATGTTAGCAGATCTTTTGACAATTCAGGAAAAATTCGGAGAATTGAAAGGCATTAACCTTGTTTACATGGGAGATGCCCGCTACAATATGGGAAATTCCCTGATGATCGCCTGTACGAAAATGGGAATGCATTTTACGGCATGTGCGCCAAAAGAATATTTCCCAAATGCGGAGCTCGTAGCACAGTGCGAGGAATACGCCAAGGCATCCGGCGGTTCGATTACACTGACCGAGAGTGTGGAAGAAGGCACAAAAGATGCCGATGTTTTGTATACCGATGTCTGGGTTTCCATGGGAGAACCGGAAGAAGTATGGGAAGAGCGTATCAAAGCCTTGTCGCCATATCAGGTAAATAAGAAAGCGATGGACAATGCCAAGGATACGGCAATCTTTATGCACTGCCTTCCGGCATTTCATGACCTTAAGACAAAAATCGGAAAACAGATTTATGAAAAATACGGTTTGACCGAGATGGAAGTGACAGACGAAGTATTTGAGGCGTATGCAGACGTAGTATTTGAAGAAGCAGAAAACCGGATGCACACGATCAAAGCAGTGATGGCTGCCACATTATAAAAAAGAAAAAGCAGACAGTTAAGGAGGGCCAATATGAATAAAAATCTTGATTTGGAATATAAACACGAGTGGTTACAGAAAATGGCGGACGTATGTGAAGCCAGCAGTACGATTGACTCTACTTTATTTGATAAATATGAAGTAAAACGAGGATTACGTGACTTAAACGGTCAGGGTGTACTTACCGGATTGACGGAGATTTCCGAGATTCGTTCTTACACTGTCATTGACCATGATATGGTTCCTTGCGAAGGAAAATTGTATTATCAGGGAATTGATATCGAAGAGATTGTCGATGGATTTTTGCAGGAAAAACGTTTCGGCTATGAAGAAGTGGTATATCTTCTGCTCTTTGGTGAATTGCCGACAGAGAACCAGCTGGAAGATCTGAAGGACATTCTTGCCGAATACCGCAAGAGTCTGCCGTCCAGCTTTGTCCGTGATATCATTATGAAAGCACCAAGTTCTGATTTGATGAATACGCTTGGACGAAGTGTGCTTACCTTGTATTCTTATGATACAAAAGCGGACGATACGACGACGGAAAATGTTCTTCGGCAGTGTCTGGAACTCGTTGCACTTCTGCCGATGTTTGCGGTGTATGGATACCAGGCCGCCAATTATTTCCATGAAGGCAGCAGTTTCTTCCTGCATCCACCGAAAGAAGAATATTCGACGGCAGAAAACATTTTACACATGCTCCGTCCGGACAGTAAATTTACACCGTTGGAAGCAAAGATCCTGGATATCGCGCTGGTTCTTCACGCAGAACATGGCGGAGGAAATAACTCAACCTTTACGGACCACGTCGTAACGTCTTCCGGAACCGATACGTATGCAGCCATCTCGGCGGCACTTGGATCCCTCAAAGGACCAAGACATGGCGGTGCCAATAAAAAGGTATCTTTGATGTTTGAAGATATGAAGAAAAATGTACACGACTGGGAAGACGATGAAGAGATAAAAACGTATTTGACGGCGTTGTTGAATAAACAGGCATTTGACCGTTCTGGACTTATTTATGGAATGGGTCATGCAGTGTATTCAATTTCTGACCCGCGTGCTAAGACGTTTCGCAAATTTGTAAAGAAGTTGTCGGAAGAAAAGAATATGCTCAAAGAGTATGCGTTATATGAAAAAGTAGAAAAACTTGCACCGGAAGTAATCGGTGCAGAACGCCACATTTACAAAGGTGTCAGTGCCAATATCGATTTCTACAGCGGACTTGTGTACAGTATGCTGGGACTTCCGATCGAGTTGTATACCCCGATTTTTGCCATCGGAAGAATCGCCGGCTGGAGTGCACATCGACTGGAAGAACTTGTAAATGCCGGAAAGATTATCCGTCCGGCTTACAAAGCGGTTTGTCCGCATAAACCTTATGTGCCGATGAGCGAAAGGAAGTAACCCATGGATGAAAATCAGGTTTTATGTGCCTGCAGTGCATATGAGCAGAAATTTTATCTGAATCCCCGGTACGAATCTCTGCCGGAAGGGATTAAAGAAGAATTGAAAATATTGAGTGTGATGCTGACGGCAGATGTCGGCGGTGTGTTTACGATGGAATTTGAAGAAGACGGTTCTTTGTATATGTCTACGACTGCCAAAGAAAATGATTTCTTTTACGATGAAATCGGAAGTTATCTGAAGATTAAGCAGATGCGTCAGGAACACGAAGAATTGTTTTCAAGTTTAGAAGAATATTACCGTGCCTTTTTTGCCGGTAAAGAAGAATAAGAGGAAAAAGAGATGTTATTAACGATAGATATCGGAAATACCAATTTGACATTTGGTGTTTTTGAAGGAGAAATTTTACGGTCAACTTTCCGTCTGACGACCAATATTCCACGTACGTCCAATGAATTTGGTGATGCGATCGTGGAAGGACTGTCGAGACAGCATATTTCGGAAGCAACAATTGATGATGTGATCATTGCCTCGGTTGTACCAAAAGTGATGTATTCGCTGGTAAGCGGGATTAAAAAATATTTTCACTGCACTCCGTATGTGGTAGGCGAAGGGACCAAATCCGGGATTCATATTGCGGCTTCAAATCCGAGCGAGATCGGAGCAGACCGTATTGTAGATGCCGTAGGAGCTTATGATCTTTATGGTGGTCCTGTGATCGTGGTGGATTACGGAACGGCGACGACATACGATCTTGTCACAAAAGATGGTGTTTTTGCGGCACGTGTTACCTGCCCGGGAATTAAGATCAGTACAAAGGCGCTTTGGTCCAGTACGGCGCAGCTTCCGGAGATTGAGATCAAGATGCCGGAGACGATTCTTGCGAAAAATACGATCACCAGTATGCAGGCAGGAATTATGTATGGCACGATTGGCCAGACCGAGTACATTATCCGAAAGATCAAAGAAGAATCCGGAATATCCGATATCAAAGTAGTTGCCACAGGTGGACTGGGAAGAATTGTCGCCGATGCAACAGATTCCATCGATGTGTACGATGCACACCTGACACTTCAGGGAATCCGGTTGATCTATGAAAAGACAAAAGCGGCCCGTCAGAAAGGATAAGCCTATGAATGTGGAGGAGTCCTGGAAGATTGGAGATGTCGAGATCCCGGGAAAATTGATTCTTGCACCGATGGCAGGCGTGACGGATCTTCCGTACCGCCAAATCTGTAAAGAAATGGGAGCGGATCTGATCTGTACAGAAATGGTCAGTGCAAAAGGCATTTATTATAACAGCCCAAACACACAGCCGTTATTGGAGATCAATCCCAAAGAGCGTCCCGTGTCTTTGCAGTTATTCGGAGCAGATCCGGACATTATCAGCGAGATGGCGGCACGTATCGAGGAACTGCCGTTTGACATTCTGGACATCAATATGGGATGTCCGGTGCCAAAAGTTGTCAATAACGGAGAGGGTTCTGCTCTTTTGAAAAATATTCCGCTCGCAGAAGAAATCATACGAAAAACCGTGCAAGCGATTCACAAACCGGTCACTGTAAAATTTCGGAAGGGCTTCCGCGATGGCGAATGCCAGGCAGTCGATCTGGCAAAGGCAGCAGAGGCAGCAGGAGCTTCCGCGGTAGCGGTACATGGGCGTACGAGAGAGCAGTATTACAGCGGAAAAGCGGATTATGAGATCATCCGCAAAGTCAAAGAGGCGGTTTCGATTCCGGTTATTGGAAACGGTGATGTGGATTCGCCGAAAAAAGCAGAAAAACTTGTCAGAGAAACGGGTTGTGACGGCGTGATGATCGGACGTGCGGTAAGAGGAAATCCATGGATTTTCCGGGAAATGAACCATTATTTTACAACCGGGGAATTACTTCCGAGGCCGTCATGGGAAGAAATCAAAGAGATGATTCTTCGTCATACGAGAATGCAGATTGAACTGAAGGGAGAATTTACCGGAATTCGTGAGATGCGTAAGCACATTGCATGGTATACAGCCGGTATGAAACACAGTGCAGGATTGCGCCGGGACTCCAATCTCGTAAGCAGTTATGAAGAACTCGAAAAATTGCTGGATTTTCGCGGTTAATCGCGGATTTCCAGCCTTTTTTGTCCTTGACAAGGCATATAGATTTCGGTATAATACAGGAATTGTGAATATCCTAGAATAAGTCTGCCCTTTTTGCGGTATGATGATTCTGGGAGAGTATATCCAATGAATATCCGGCTATTTTGAAAGGGTGTAAGGATTATGGAAGAAAAGAAGAATTTATTGACATATGCAGGTCTCAAAAGTCTTGAAGATGAACTGCATGATTTAAAAGTAGTAAAAAGAAAAGAAGTTGCAGAAAAAATCAAAGAAGCAAGAGAGCAGGGTGACCTGTCCGAGAATGCGGAGTATGATGCTGCAAAGGATGAGCAGAGAGATATCGAAGCAAGAATCGAAGAAATCGAGAAGATCCTTAAGAACGCAGAGGTTGTAGTTGAGGATGAAGTGGACCTTGACAGAATCAGCGTTGGCTGCAAAGTAAAAGTATATGATTACGAATTTGAAGAAGAGATGGAATTAAAACTTGTCGGTTCTACAGAGGCAAACAGCCTGGAAGGTAAGATTTCCAACGAATCTCCTGTAGGTAAAGCACTGATCGGTGCACACACAGGTGATGTTGTAGAAGTTGAGATGCCGATGGGTATTATGAAATATAAAGTTCTGGAAATCCAGAGAAACGTATAAATAATCAAAAGAACAGAAGGAGGCCAAAGAAGTGGCAGAGCAGAAGAAGCAGGATACAAACCAGCTGCTGAAGGTTCGTCGTGAAAAGCTTGCAGACCTGCAGGCAAATGGAAAGGACCCGTTTCAGATCACAAAATTTGACCAGACACATCATTCACTTGAGGTGAAGAATCTCTATGAAGCACATGAGGCAGAGATTTTAAAAGACCGCAAGACTCCGGATGTAGAAGGTCTTGATGAAGCACAGGCAAGAGAAGTCCTCAAGAAGGACTATGAAGAAAGAAGAGAAATCATGGATGCGAGCCCGATCCACGTTGCGATCGCCGGCCGTATGATGTTCAAGCGTGTCATGGGAAAAGCTTCTTTCTGTAATATTCAGGACCTGCAGGGAAATATCCAGGTCTATGTGGCAAGAGATGCTATCGGAGAAGAATCTTATGCAGATTTCAAGAAATCCGACATTGGAGATATCTTCGGTCTGGAAGGTTTTGCTTTCAGAACAAGAACAGGCGAGATCTCTATTCACGCTGAAAAAATGACTATGTTAACCAAGAGTTTACAGATCCTTCCGGAGAAATTCCACGGACTGACAGATACAGATACTCGTTATCGTCAGAGATATGTAGACCTTATCATGAATCAGGACAGCAAGAACGTAT
>OGQN01000385.1_pt1 | contig 41594 bp, 40 predicted proteins | sample 1553231 | NCBI WGS metagenome assembly OGQN01 (sample SAMEA2579950, study PRJEB22360) | human gut metagenome | biome: human gut; feature: human-associated habitat; material: faeces | place: Denmark | collected 2008/2010 | reverse complement strand
GGCCCACGCAGTTCCCCGCCCGGCTAGGCGAAGGCGCCCCCCGCCGACATCCGCCCGGACCCCCGGGCCATCACCGACGTGGACCAGTGGAGGCTCTATCTGGACAAGATACTGTATCCCGACCATAAGCTCATGCCCCAGCACCGCCGCTGGATCGGCTATACCCTGAAATTCGCCGTCGGCTCCCTGCTGAGCCACTGCCCCGGCCGGGAGGAGCGCTTCCTGGCCCCGGTGTTCGCCTACTACCGCAGGCCGGAGGATCTGGACGACTACACCGCCTTCCAGCTGCTGGATACCGCCGCCGCTCTGCCGGATACGGCCTATACGGCCAGCCGCGCCCGGCAGATGACGGACTTTGCCGCCGCCCTGTCCCTGCGTAAGGACCTGACCATCCGCATGGCCGCCGTGCTGCTGCTGGACCGTCTCGCCCGCCTGTACCCGGAGGACGGCCGCGCGCTGGAGGCCGTGACCGCCGTCCCCGACGGCGACAGCGGCACCCTGCGCTATCTCAAGCAGGATGTGCTCTCTCAGGGCGCGCCCCTTCTTCTGCCGGAGGACGTGGTCTCCGAGATCTTCCTGGACAACCTGAAGACCGCCACCCCCTGGATCACCAAGCAGGGCAACCTGCGCCTGCTGACGGACTTTGCCCGCAGCGGCAAAAGCCCCGCCCTCCATATCGCCACCCACCTGTCCAATCTCATCAAGGTCAGCGACCGCGTCACCGTCCGCCACAGCGCCGGCAACGCCCTGCTGGCCCTGGCGCCCCGCCTGACGGCGGATCAGCGCAACGAGGTGGCGGTGGAGCTGTGCCGCGGCCTGGAGCTGGGCCAGCAGGAGTTCACCAAGTATATCCCCGACTACCTGGGCCGTTTTGCCCTGTGGCTGCCCCCGGCGGAGCTGGATGAGGTGCTGGACGACCTCCGCGTGAACCTCAGCTCCTCCGACAGCCGCGTTACCGCCTCCGTGCTGGATACCGTGGGCGTCATCTATGAGGCGTACGATGCCTATCGCTCCCGCTTCCCGGAGACGGACGACGCCTACCGCCGCCGCCGTGAACGGCTGCTGGGCCTGCTGATGCGGGGCCTCAGCGGCATTGACGGCGCCACCCGGCAGGAGGCCCTGTTCGTGTTGGGCCGCCGGGTCTTCGGCTCCGGAGAGCTGGGCCGCCACGAAAAGCGCCGCGCCTTTATGCTCACCCAGCGCAAGCTGCTCTCCGCCCAGGACGAATTCCCCGGCGAGGGCCTGACGTTCTACTACCGGGCCGCCATGCTGGGCAAGCTCTACCGCTTCATCACCGAGGAGCGCCTGTTCCACAAGGGCTTTGACTTCGGCGCGCCCCGCCCCGTGGCCTTCTTCCCCGGCACCTTCGACCCCTTCACCCTGTCCCACAAGGGCATCGTCCGGGCCATCCGCGACCAGGGCTTCGAGGTCCTGCTGGCCATTGACGAGTTCTCCTGGTCCAAAAAGACCCAGCCCTACCGCCTGCGCCGGCGCATCGCCGCCATGGCCGTGGCCGACGTGTTCCACGTCAGCATTTTCCCGGAGGACTTCCCGGTGAACATCGCCAACCCGGAGAACCTCCACGAGCTGCGCGCCGCCTTCCCGGGCCGCAGCGTGTCCATCGTGGTGGGCAGCGACGTGGTGCTCCACGCCTCGTCCTACAAAAAGCCCGTCACGCCGGACTCCATCCACACCTTCGACCACGTGGTCTTCCGCCGCACCGAGCCGGACGCCGAGCCGGCGGATTACAGCTGCATCACCGGCAAGGTGCTAGAGCTGACGCTCCCGCCCCAGCTGGAGGAGATCAGCTCCACCCGCATCCGCGAGGCGGTGGATGCCAACCGCGACATCTCCAACCTCATCGATCCCACGGTGCAGGAGTTCATCTACCGCCGCGGCCTGTACCTCCGCGAGCCCCAGGACAAGCCCGTCCTCCGCACCGAGGACCTGAGCTTCCTGCCCGCCTCGCCGGAGACGGCGGAGAAATTCCTTCGCACCATGCTCTCCGTGCCCACCGCCGCGGCGCTGCGGGCGCAGATCGAGAGCCGCGGCGACGACGTGATGGTCTGCCGGGATACCGACGGTACCATTCTGGGCGCGGCCAGCTACGCCTGCCTGGACTCCGCCCGCCTCTTCGCCCGCCTGGGCGACCCGGCCCTCTCCGGTCTGGTCCGCCAGAACGCCGGCGGCCGCACCCTGCTCATCAGCGGGCTGTTCGTGCCCCGGGGCGAGCGCCAGAGCGACCTCTGCCAGCTGCTCATCACCGAGGTGCTGACCCTGGCTCTCAGCCGTGAGTTCACCTATGCCCTCTACCTTCCCCTGGAGGGCGCCGTCTCCGGCTACGGCCGCCAGCTGCTGACGCTCCAGGGCTTCGTCCCGGCTGGTGAAAGCACGGACGCCCTGGCCGTGGATATGCGCTGCCCCATCGTCCTCAGCCGCAACGTGGACACCGCGGTGAAGGCGCCCTTCAGCTCCTCGCCCCGGGTGCTTGCCGCCATCGCCGCCGCCCACCGCCGCCTGCAGGCGGCGCTGACAAAGCTGCAGCCCGGATCTCTGGTGCTCAGCCTGTCCGCCGGCGTCATCTACCACCGGCTGCTCCAGCGTATCACCGGCCGCAACGGCGTCCCCGCGGAGCCCACCACGCCCCGCGTCCTCGGCCCGGATATCTGCGTCCCCTACGGCAAGATCCTCCGCGGCGTGGCCGTGCCCAACACCGTCACCAAGACCCTGCGTACCGACAAGGTCTACGAGCCGGACCTCAGCACCTATTCCATCGAGGCCTACCCGGACTACTCGCCCCTGCCCGACCAGGTCCGCACCATCCACGCCTTTGCCCGCCCCGTCATTCTCGTGGACGATATGCTCCACGACGGCAAGCGCATCCGCCGCCTGGCCCCGCTGCTCGCCGAGACGAACACCCCCGTGGACCAGGTGCTGGTGGGCTACCTCACCGGCATGGGCCGCGACCTCATGGAGCAGCTGGGCTACGACGTGGACGCCATCTACTACCTGCCCAACCTGCGCCTGCGCTTCGTCGAGTCCACGCTCTATCCCTTCATCGGCGGCGATACCGTCCGCCGCAGCGAGGCCCTGCCCGGCGGCCTTCAGCCCGCCGTCAACCGCATCCTGCCCTACGCCGCCCCCGAGTACACCGGCATGGACGACGAGACCGCCTGGGAGCTCTCCCTCTGCTGCCTTGAGAATGCCCGCGATATCCTCCTGGCCCTTGAAACGGAATTCCGTTCCCTCTACGCCCGCAACCTCACCCTCAGCCGTCTCGGCGAAGCGGTCATCCTGCCCCTCTGCCCCGACAAGGGCGGCTGCATGACCTACGATCTCTCCCGCGCCGCCAGCACGTATTTGGAGGGAGATATAGAGCTTCTCAAACGCATGCGCCCCGCGAGATAATGCACCGTCTTTTCCGCCCTGCCATCGTCAAATCTCCTCGACGTACACACGGTACGCCTTCGTCGGTTTGCCATCGGCAGGACGCAAAATCCGGCACATTCTCTATTCCTCAAGGGGGGGCCTGCGCCTCCGCGCCTCGTCTTGACACAAAATCTGAACCCTTATCAAGACTATGCGGCGCCGCCTCGTCATCGGCAGGACGCAAAATCCATCGCTTTTACGGGTATGACGTGTGCCGTCCCGCTATTGCAGGACGCAAGATCCGGCACATTCTCTATTCCTCAAGGGGGGCCTGCGCCTCCGCGCCTCGTCTTGACACAAAATCTGAACCTTTATCAAGACTATGCGGCGCCGCCTCGTCATCGGCAGGACGCAAGATCCGGCACATTCTCTGCTCCTCAGGGGGCCTGCCGTGGCGTGAAATTTGCGCGTCAGCACCCCGCCGGAGGCAAAAAGATAGAAACAGGAGAAGCTACTATGATCGATCTCAACGATACCAACCTGCCGCGCATCCCGTCTAAGTGCCGCGTCACCCTGCTGGCCCTGGGCGATGTGGGCAGCACGCTGCTGACGGGTCTGCGGCTCATGGGCGGCGACGTGATAGGCTCCATCGGCATCTGCGACGTGCGCCCCGGCGTCTCCGAGCGCTGGGAGTTCGAGCTGAACCAGATACAGTCCCCGGACGGTGCGGCGCTGCCCCCGGTGGACATCATCGCGCCGGAGCAGCTGTTCGACGGCGACGTGTTCCTGTTCTGCGCCTCCCGGATGATCCCGGATACCTCCGTTACGGCGGGGGATGTCCGCATGGCCCAGTACGGCCTGAACCGGGAGCTGGTGTCCATCTACGCCCGCATGGCCCGGGACAGGCGGTACAGGGGCCTGTTCTGCGTGGTCAGCGATCCGGTGGACCCACTCTGCCGTGCCGTCCTGCGTGAAAGCGGCCTGTCCCCGGCCCAGGTCCGGGGCTTCGGCCTGGGCGTTATGCACGCCCGCGCCCTGTACTACGCCCGGAGGGACCCTCGCTTCGCGTCCTACCTCACCGAGGGCCGCGCCTTCGGCCCCCACGGGGAGGATCTGGTGCTGGCCAACTCCGTGGCGCATTACGACGACGCCCTGTCCCGTGAGTTGACGGAGAAAGTGGCCCACGCCAATCTGGAGATGCGTAAGCTGGGCTACAAGCCCTATGTGGCCCCGGCCCTGTCCTCCGGCGCGCTGAGCCTGCTGGCCCTGCTGCGGGGGCAGTGGCACTATTCCTCCGTCTACGACGGCCAGGTGTTCATGGGAAGCCGCAATCGTCTGACCCCCGCCGGCATCGAGACGGAGGCACTGACCCTGCCGCCCGCCCTGCAAAAGCGTATCGACGACACCCGCGCCAAGCTGAACGCCATAGAATAACGGAGGTATCCGCCATGTTCACCGTTCTGCTCCCCGAAAACGACCGCAGCCCCGCCCTGCGGGACCTGCTGGTGCCCCTGCTGCCCCCGGGCAGCGATATCCGCGACCCCGATGACGGGCTGGAGGACCTGGCCGGCCGCCGTCTGCTGTTCGCTGTGGCGCTGGATGAGGGCGGCTGCAATATGGCCTATTACCGTATGCTCTCCCGCCTGCGCCGCAGCACAGACCTGCTCTCCAACAGTATCGGCGCGTGCATCGTCACCGGCGTGGGCGAGTTCTACACCAAGGATGTGGCCCGGGACATGGTCTTCGCCGCCAACCAGGCGGGCTGCGGCTTCCTCGGCCGCCCGCTGGTGGAGGCCACCGGTTCCCTGCGGAATTTCCGCACCCAGGCCCAGATCGGCGGCACCGATGAGGTCACGGCCTTCCATGCCGCCGTGGCGGAGCTGCTCTCCCGCCTGGACGGCTGGGAAAAGCCCGCTCCCGTCCGCCATGTGCTGGCGCTCCACGCCTCCCAGCGCGCCACGTCCAACACCCTGGCCCTGTGGGAGCTGGTGAAGGCCGGTCTTCCGTCGGACCTCGGCGTGCAGGAGATCTGCCTCCGCAACGGCACCATGGCCGACTGCAACGGGTGCAGCTATACCGCCTGTCTCCACTTCGGCGAGCAGGGCGGCTGCTTCTACGGCGGCCCCATGGTGGACGAGGTCTATCCCGCCGTGCGGAAATGCGACGCCCTGGTCATGCTCTGCGCCAACTACAACGACGCCCTGGCCGCCAACCTGACCGCCTGCGTCAACCGGCTCACGGCCCTGTTCCGCCAGACCCGTATGTACGACAAGCGGATCTTCGGCCTGATCGTCTCCGGCTACTCCGGCGGCGACCTGCTGGCGCGCCAGCTGATCTCCGCCCTGAATATGAACAAGTCCTTCTACCTTCCGCCCCGCTTCTCCCTGCTGGAAACGGCCAATGAGCGCGGCAGCCTTGTGAGGCTGCCGGGCATCGAGGCGCAGGCGGCGGCCTTCGCCCGGCACATCGCGGAGAGCTGAATAACCCCGCCGCAAACCGGGGAAAATACTTCCATCAATCAAAAGGAGGTGTGTTCCATGCAGGCAATGGTGTTGGAAAAGGCGTGCATCCAGTGCGGACTGTGCGCGGGGCTGTGCCCGGAGGTGTTCGAGCTGAACAGCGGCGAGCCCGCCCGGGTGACGGTGGACCCTATCCCGGACGCGCAGAAGATCGGCGTGCAGGAGGCGGCGGACAGCTGTCCCGTGGCCGCCATTCAGGTAACGGCGTAAAAATCCCCGGAAATGCCGCAAAAACCACTTTACAACGGTGATTTTCTGTGGTATCATCTCAAAGTACGCGCTAAGCGCGTCCGACCCCTGCCTTAGCCCTGCGGAGCGTTCCATCTCTCCCACGGCCCAGGCTGCGGGCGTATTTCAAGAAAGGTGGAAACACGACTATGATGCTGAAAGACCAGAAGACCTCTATCATCGAGGCCAATCGCACCCACGAGACCGACACCGGCTCCCCCGAGGTCCAGGTGGCCATTCTCACCGAGCGTATCAACCAGCTGACCGCGCACCTGAAGGTCCATCCCCATGACTTCCACAGCCGCCGCGGTATGCAGATGATGATCGGTAAGCGCCGTCGTCTGCTGGACTACCTGGCCAAGAAGGACATCGAGCGTTATCGTGCCCTGATCGCCAAGCTGGGTCTGCGTAAGTAAGTTGAAACAGGGTGATGTGCGCTTGCGCATCACCCTTCTTTCACATTCTGCGCCGTGTACAAATTGACCATTAGCAGTTGAAAATGCGCCGAAATTCAGGGTTTCGGAGCGTTTTCAAGTGCTAACGGCGATAGGTCGCGGGCAGAATGCCATTTCACAAAAAAGGAGAAACGATATGTCAACGATCATCACCAAGCGCCAGTTCCCCCACTATCACAAATACACCATGGACCTGGCCGGCCGTCCCCTGACGCTGGAGGTGGGCAAGCTGGCCGAGCTTGCCAACGCCGCCGTCATGGTGGGCTATGGCGACACCCGCGTCCTCTGCTGCGTCACCGCCGCCCCCCGTCCCCGCGACGGCATCGACTTCTTCCCCCTGTCCGTGGACTTCGAGGAAAAGCTGTACGCCGTGGGTCGCATCCCCGGCAGCTTCAACCGCCGCGAGGGCCGTCCCGGCGAGAAGGGCATCCTGACCTCCCGCGTCATCGACCGCCCCATCCGCCCCCTGTTCCCCTATGACTTCCGCAACGACGTGTCCGTCATGTGCACCGTCATGGCCGTGGACCACGACTGCTCCCCCGAGATCGCCGCGCTGATCGGCACCTCCGCCGCGCTGGCCATCTCCGACATTCCCTGGAACGGCCCCGTGGCCGCCCTGAAGGTGGGCCTGGTGGACGGCAAGCTGGTCTTCAACCCCGACAGCGAGCAGCGCAAGGTCAGCGACCTGGACGTGACCGTCGTCTCCACCGGCAAGAAGGTCGTCATGATCGAGGCCGGCGCCAACGAGGTCCCCAACGATGTCATGTTCGAGGCCATCAAGCAGGCCCACGAGGAGAACCAGAAGCAGATCGCCCTCATCAATCAGATGGTGCAGGAGATCGGCAAGCCCAAGTTCGACTATCCCCACGCCGACTTCAACTACGAGCTGTTCAACAAGATCACCGCCGACTTCATGGACGAGGCCAAGGCCGCCATGGACACCGACGACAAGAACGTCCGCGAGCAGCGCTGGAACGCCATGATCGAGAAGTGGCACGAGAAGTACCTGGAAGAGTACCCCAACATGGACCAGTACCTGGAGGAGATCACCTACAAGTTCCAGAAGATGATCGTCAAGAAGTGGCTGCTGGAGGGCCACCGCGTGGATGGCCGTCAGAAGAACGAGATCCGTCCTCTGGACGCCGAGGTGGGCGTGCTGCCCCGCGTTCACGGCTCCGGCCTGTTCACCCGCGGCCAGACGCAGGTCCTGTCCGTCTGCACGCTGGATACCCTCTCCGCCAACCAGAAGCTGGACACCATCTGGGAGGAGACCGAGAAGCGCTATATGCACCACTACAACTTCCCCGGCTACTCCGTCGGTGAGGCCAAGCCCGCCCGCAGCCCCGGCCGCCGCGAGATCGGCCACGGTGCGCTGGCCGAGCGCGCCCTGCTGCCCGTCATTCCTCCCGTGGAGGAGTTCCCCTACGCCATCCGCGTGGTCAGCGAGGTCGTGTCCTCCAACGGCTCCACGTCCCAGGGCTCCATCTGCGGCAGCACCCTGGCCCTCATGGACGCCGGCGTGCCCATCAAGGCCCCTGTGGCCGGCATCTCCTGCGGCCTGATCCAGGATGACGACGGCAGCTTTACCACCTTCATCGACATCCAGGGCGTGGAGGACTTCCACGGCGAGATGGACTTCAAGGTGGCCGGCACCAAGAAGGGCATCACCGCCATCCAGATGGACCTGAAGAACGACGGCCTGACCATGGAGATCATCAAGAACGCGCTGGACATCACCTACGATGCCCGCTGCCAGATCCTGGACCAGGTCATGCTGCCCTGCATCGCCGAGCCCCGGCCCGAGGTCAGCAAGTACGCCCCCAAGATGGTCACCATGCACATCGACCCGGACAAGATCCGCGACGTCATCGGCAAGGGCGGCTCCGTCATCCAGAAGATCGTGGCCGAGTCCGGTGCCAAGATCGACATCGACGACGACGGCACCATCCACATCGCCTCCCCCGATGCCGAGAGCTGCGAAAAGGCCAAGAAGTGCATCGACGACATCGTCTTCGTGCCCGAGGTGGGCCAGCTGTACTACGGCCGCGTCGTGCGCCTGATGACCTTCGGCGCCTTCGTGGAGCTGGCCCCCGGCAAGGACGGTCTGGTCCATATCTCCAAGCTGGCCGACAAGCGCATCGAGAAGGTGGAGGACGCCTGCAAGATCGGCGACATGATGTGGGTCAAGGTCACCGAGATCGACGAGAAGGGCCGCGTGAACCTGAGCCACAAGGACGCCATGAAGGAGATCGCCGCCAAGGAAGCCGCCGGCGAGCCCATCAAGTAAAGCATCGTTTTTATATCCCCCGGTCCGCCGGGGGATATTTCTTTTTCCCGCCGCCTGTGGTATACTGAGAAAAACACCCTGCAAGGAGGTCCCGCCTATGTCCGACACCATCGCCGCCATCGCCACGCCCGGACAGCCCAGCGCCATCGGTATCCTGCGCCTGTCCGGCCCGGATACCTGTGCCGCGCTGGACGCGGTGTTCCGCGCCAAAAACGGCAGGCCCGCCGCGCAGCAGCGCCCCCGCGCCATGGTGCTGGGCGAGCTGCTGGACGAGACGGGGCAGGTCATCGACAGCGTGCTGTGCGTCCGTTTCCCCGCGCCCCACAGCTATACCGGAGAGGACTGCGCCGAGCTCCACTGCCACGGCAGCCCCATCGTGCTGGACACGGGCCTCCGCGCCCTGTTTGCCGCCGGCTGCCGCCAGGCCGGTCCCGGCGAGTTTACCAAGCGGGCCTTTCTCAACGGGCAGCTGGACCTGCTCCAGGCGGAGTCCGTGGCGGACCTGATCGACGCCGAGACGGCCCAGCAGGCCCACAACGCCGTCTGCCAGCTGGACGGCGCGCTGAGCCGCACCGTGGCGCGTATCTACGACGGCCTCATGGACATGGCCGCCCGGTTCTACGCCGTGGTAGACTATCCGGACGAGGACATCGAGGATCTCCAACGCGAGCAGATGCTGGACACCCTGCGCCGGGCCCAGAACGATCTGGAAGCGCTGGTGGCCGGGTTCTCCCGCGGCCGTTTGCTGAAGCTGGGCGTGCCCACGGTGCTGCTGGGCAAGCCTAACGCCGGCAAATCCTCTCTGCTGAACGCCCTCCTGGGCTATGACCGGGCTATCGTCACCGACATCGCCGGCACCACCCGCGACACGGTGGAGGAAAAGGTCACCGTGGGCGGCGTGCTCCTGCGGCTCATCGACACGGCGGGCATCCGCGACGGCGGCGACGCCGTGGAGACCATGGGTGTGGAGCGCAGCCGCGCCGCCGCGAAGCAGGCATCTCTGGCCCTGCTGGTGCTGGACGGCTCCCGGGAGCTGACGGCGGAGGACGAGGCCGCCATCGCCCTGGCCAACACCGTCCCCCACCTGATCGTGGCCGTCAATAAATCCGACCGGCCCCGGGCACTGGACATCGGCGCCCTGGCGGACCGCTTCGACAACGTGCTGTCCGTCTCCGCCGCCACCGGCGCGGGACTGGACACGCTGACCGACGCCATCGCGGCGCAGTTCCCGGCGGGCGAGAGCACCGGCGGCGCGCTGCTGACCAACGCCCGTCAGGCCGACGCCGCCAACCGAGCCCTCTCCGCCGTGGCCGAGGCCCGCGGCGCCCTCCGTATCGGTATGACCCCCGACGTGGTGCTCACCGACTGCGAGGCGGCGCTGGCCGCGCTGGGTGAGCTGAACGGCAAACAGGTCCGCGACGATCTGGTGGACACCATCTTCTCCCGCTTCTGCGTGGGGAAATAGGCGATAGACACCTGTATTTCTGCTAATATTCCGTATTATTTACAATTTGGCTCTTTTCCTGCGGCGGTTTTCATGCTATGATAGCGGGGAAATATCACTCCCAAGGAGGTTTATCCCATGCGTGAATATGTCATTATGACCGACAGCTGCTGCGACCTGACCGACCACATGGCCAAGGAGCTGGAGCTGACCGTGGTGCCCCTGACCGTCCACATCGATGGGCACGATTACCCCAACCTGCTGGACGGCAGCGCCATCAGCTTCGAGGATTTCTACGGCAAGATCCGCAGCGGCGTGCTGGCCACCACCTCCGCCGCCAACGTAGGCCAGTTTCAGGAGGCCATGCGCCCCATTCTGGCTGCCGGCAAGGACATCGTCAGCATCAACTTCTCCAGCGCCCTCTCCACCACCTACCAAAGTGCGTGCATCGCCGCCCAGGACATGAAGGAGGAGTTCCCCGATGCCAACATCTATGTGGTGGACTCTCTCTCCGCCTCTCTGGGCCAGGGCCTGCTGCTCTATCTGACCGTCCAGAAGAAGCGCGAGGGCCTCTCCGCTCAGGAGCTGGTGCAGTGGGTGGAGGACAACAAGCTCCACATCGACCACTGGTTCACCGTGGACGACCTGAACTACCTGAAGATGGGCGGCCGTCTCAGCGCCGGCGCCGCGTTTTTCGGCTCCATGCTCTCCATCAAGCCCGTCATGCACACCTCCGACGAGGGCAAGCTGGTCCCCGTCAGCAAGGTCCGCGGCCGCAAGGCCAGCCTGAAGGCCCTCATCGACAAGATCGCCGAGCTGGGCATCGAGCCCAGTGAGCAGGTCATGTTCATCTGCCATGCCGACTGCGAGGTGGAGGCCCGCGCCGTGGCCGAGGAGATGAAGGCCCGCTACGGCGTCAAGGAGGTCTATATCAACTACATCGGGCCTGTGATCGGCAGTCACACCGGGCCGAACACCATGGGTCTGTTCTTCGTGGGCACCCAGAGATAACAACGACGCAGGAGGGCGCGGCATGGACTGGCTGGAACTCAAGATCGACACGAGCCACGCGGGCTTGGACGCGGTGACGGAAATGCTGGAGCAGCAGGGCGTTACCGGCGTGATGATCGACGACGAGGCGGACTTTCAGAGCTTTCTGGAGAACAACCGCCAATACTGGGATTATGTGGATGACGATCTGCTGGCGCAGAAAAAGGGCGTCAGCCGCGTGACATTCTATCTGGAACGGAACGAGGACGCCTACGGCACCGTGGCCGCCGTGCGTATGGCCATGTCGGCGCTGAAAAAGGAGCACCCGGAGTACGCGCCCCTGCTGCTGACCATGGCCGACGTGGCCGACGAGGACTGGGAGAACAACTGGAAGCAGTTTTACAAGCCCATGGAGATCGGCAGCCGCCTGCTGGTGGTGCCGGAGTGGGAGGAGGCCGCCGACCCCACGCGGGTGAAGCTGGTGCTGAACCCCGGCCTGACCTTCGGCACCGGCAGCCACGCCACCACCCGCCTGTGCCTGCAGGCGCTGGACACCCACATCCACGGCGGCGAGCGTGTCCTGGACCTGGGCTGCGGCAGCGGCATCCTGTCCATCGCCGCCCTGCGCTTGGGCGCGGAGAGCGCCTTCGCCTGCGACATCGACGAGAAGTGCGTGGACGTGGCCTATGAGAACGCCGCCCTGAACGGCATCGGGAAGGACCGCTACACCGTCCGCTGGGGCGATGTGCTCACCGACGCCGCCCTGCGGCAGGAGATGGGCGCCGGCTATGATATCGTGGTGGCCAACATCGTGGCGGATGTCATCATGGGCCTCAGCCCCCACGTCCGTCCCTTCCTGAAGCCCGGCGGCCTCTTCCTCTGCTCCGGCATCATCGACGACCGGGCGGCGGAGGTGCTGGAAAAGCTGAAGGCCGACGGCTGGGATGTATTCGAGCAGCGCAGCAGCGAGGGCTGGTTCAGCTATCTCTGCAAGTAACGCTGAGAAAAAGACCGGCGCGGAGCTGCCGTCTCGGCCATTACAGCACACCTGCCGCATCTCTGTGGGTAGCGACAAAAAAAGACCGGCCCGGGCCGGTCTTTTTTTGTGCTTCGTCCGTCCGCGCCGCTGAGAACGGGAGAATTCACGGAATGTACTTTTCTTTTTCCTGAAAAGTTGCTATACTGAAAGCGAACGTAACATATAGCGAACGCGAATGTATACAGCAAAAGCAACGGAAAGTAAACGAAAGTAAAGGAGAAAACCGAAGCCATGATGAAGCGAATTCTGCGCCTGACGGCGTTTTTGCTGGGGTTGACGCTGCTGCTGTCCGCCTGCGGCAATACAAAAGGTAAAGAGATGGTGGACGCCTCCACCCAGACCGCCCCGCCCGTAGAAGGCGTCACCGCCCTGGCCCTGTGCGACGGCGATGTGACCCTCCGTTTTGAAAAGGACGAAAGCGGCGCCTGGACCTGGTTTGACGACCCCGCCTTCCCCCTGGACCAGACGGCGCTGGAGGACCTGCTGGCCCTGCCCGCCGCCCTGGACAGCGGCGAAGCGGTGGCCGATGTGCAGGAGCTGGCCGTCTATGGCCTGGAGGCTCCCAAGAAGTACATCACCGTCACCTCCGACGGCGTGGACGTCGTCTATTATCTCGGCGACCAGGCCGCGGATGGCCGCTGGTACGTGCTCACCCCTGCCGGCACGGTGCGCTATACCTCTGACGAAAATAAGATGCTGCTCAGCCGCAGCATCTACGCCATGGCGGTCCTGCCCGTTCTGCCGGTCATCGAGCCGGACAGGCTGGTCAGCGTGAGCCTGCTGCGCGCCGACGGCACCGCCGCTGTCTCCTTCTACACCGCCGAGGACGGTACCCGCCGCAGCGCCAACCGGGACGTCACGGAAAAGACCGCCGCCCTGGCTGATGAGATCGCTGCCCTGACGCTCACCGCCTGCGTGGACTACGACCCGGCGGAGGGTGCGGCCGCCGTCTGCGGCCTGGACACGCCGGAGGTCACGCTGACGGTGAACTACCTGGCTGACAACAGCGCCGAGCGGACGCTGATCCTTGCCGTCGGCCTGTCCACCGGCGACGGCGGCCGCTATGTGGCCCTGGACGGCGACACCACCATCTATCGGATGGAGGAGTCGTCCCTGACCCAGATCCTGACCCTGTCCGAGACAGGGCTGTAAGCCATGAAAAGGGAGGCGCGGCTATGCGTATACTGATCGTGGAGGATGAAAAGCGCCTGGCGGGCACCCTGCAGGACCTGCTGCGCCGCCAGGGCTACACCGCCGACGTGTGTTATGACGGCATCTCCGGCCTGGACAACGCCCGCAGCGATATCTACGACCTGCTGGTGCTGGACGCCATGCTTCCCGGCATGGATGGCTTTACCCTGCTGCGCCAGCTGCGCGGCGGCGGCAGCCGCCTGCCGGTGCTGATGCTCACCGCCCGCAGTGAGCTGAATGACCGCGTCCGCGGCCTGGACGCCGGTGCGGACTACTACTTGACCAAACCATTCGAGCCGGAGGAGCTGCTTGCCTGTATCCGGTCCCTGCTGCGCCGTGGCGGTGAGGACGCCGCTGCCGACCCGGAGGTGACGGCCTTCGGCGACCTGACGCTGCATATGGGCACATTCCTGTTGGAATGCGGCCCGCGAAGCGTCCGTCTCAGCCGCCGGGAGTACGACCTGATGGAGCTGCTGATGCGGAACGGCAGTCAGATCGTCTCCAAGGAGCAGCTGATCCTGAAGGTCTGGGGCTACGACTCCGCCGCCGAGGACAACAACGTGGAGGTCTATATCTCCTTCCTTCGCCGCAAGCTCACCCATCTGCAATCCACTGTGAAGATCAAGACCCTCCGTATGGTGGGTTATTGTCTGGAGGTGGAGGCATGATCCGGCACCTTCGCTGGAAGGTGGTGGCCACCAATATGCTGCTGATCTCGCTGGTGCTGCTGGCGGTGTTCGCGGCGGTGTACTTCATCTCCCGGGGCAACTATCACAAGAATGTGCAGCAGCAGCTGTACCAGGCGCTGGAGCAGGGCGACTACGGCCGCAGCCAGCCTGGCATGGACAGCATCCCCTGCTTTGTGGCCGAGGTCTATGGCAGCGGCACCGTCCGCGTGGCCGGCAACAGCTACTATGACCTCAGCGACGAGACCCGCATGGCGGAGATCGTCACTGCTGCCCTGGCGGCTGACGAGGACGCCGGCACGTTGGACGAATTTCATCTGCGCTACCTGCGCCAGCAGGGTTACACCACTACTGCCATTGCGTTTACCGATACCTATCTGGAATACACCTCCCTGCACACACTGCTGAAAGCCTGCTCTCTGGTGGGCTGCGGCGCACTGGTGGTGCTGTTTCTGTGCAGCTATCTGCTCTCCGGTGTGGTTACCAAGCCTGTAGGTGCCGCCTGGGCCCAGCAGGAGCAGTTCCTCTCCGACGCCAGCCATGAGCTGAAGACCCCTCTGACGGTCATCCTTTCCTCCGCCGAGCTGCTGGAGCAGAGTGCTTCGCCGGAGCAGGCGGTCTACGTGGACAATATCCGGGCGGAGGGCCGCCGCATGAAGGCCCTGGTGGAGGATATGCTCACCCTCTTCCGCGCCCAGAAGAACGCCGGCAGCCCGCCGGACACCCTCACCGACCTGTCGGAGGCGGCGGTGACCGCCGCCCTGCGGTTTGAGCCGGTGGCCTTTGAGGCCGGCCATGTGCTGGATTACGATATTGCGCCGTCTCTTCCTGTCCGGGGCGACGGCGCCAAGCTGGGCCAGGCCCTGGCGGTGCTGCTGGATAACGCAGTCAAATACGCCGCACCCGGTACGCCCATCCGCCTGACCGCCGTCCGGCAGGGCAGCCGCGCTGTGGTGTCCGTGACCGATCAGGGGCCGGATATCCCTTCGGACAAGCTCCCCCGCATTTTTGACCGCTTTTACCGCGCCGACGACGCCCGTACCGACGGCGACAGCTTTGGCCTGGGCCTGCCCATTGCCAAAGCCATCGTGGATGCCCACCGGGGCGTCCTTCGCTGTGACAGCAGCGGCGGCGTGACCACCTTCAGTATCTCCCTGCCCCTGACGGCAGGGAAGCAGGAGAGAGGCACAGACCATGTTTGATACCCTTGTCCGGGGCGGCGCCGTTGTTGACGGCACGGGCCGCCCCGCCTTTGCGGCCGATGTGGCCGTTTCCGGCGGCAGGATCGCCGCCATCGGCGATCTGTCCGCAGCGTCCGCCGCTCATGTTATCGACGCCGCCGGCAGGACCGTTACCCCCGGCTTCATTGACATCCATCGCCACGCCGACGCGGCGCTGTTCCGCCCGGGCTTCGGCGCGGCGGAGCTGTGTCAGGGCCTTACCACCATCGTCAACGGCAACTGCGGCCTCAGCGCCGCCCCCTTCGGCCCCGCCCATGGCGACGACATCCGGGACTACCTGCGCCCCATTACCGGGGCCCTGCCGCCAGAGCTGGTGACGGAAACCCTCTCCGGCTATTTCGCCTCTGTGCCGAATATCCCCGTCCATGTGGGTATGCTGGCCGGTGCCGGCGTCCTTCGGGCGGACGCGGCCGGCTACGAGCTGGAGCACCTGGAGGACCGTCACTACCGCGCCCTGCACCGCGCCCTGGAGCAGGCTCTGGCCGACGGCGCGCTGGGCGTTTCTTTGGGCCTGGGTTACGCCCCGGAGTGCTTCTATACTACGGCGGAGCTGATCCGTGCGCTCTCGCCCATCGCGGGGCAGGATATCCCTCTCACCGTCCATATGCGGCAGGAGGGCGCGGGCGTCTGCGATTCCATCGGGGAGATGCTGCTGGTGGCCCGGGAACTGCGGGTCCCTCTGCATATCAGCCACCTGAAGGCCATGGGCCGGGACAACTGGGGCAAAAAAATACCCCGGGCCCTGGAGCTGCTGCACCGGGCGAAGGAAGAGGGGCTGGATGTGGGCTGCGACGTGTACCCCTACACCGCCGGCTCCACCCAGCTGCTGCATATCCTGCCGCCGGAGTTTCTGGAGGGCGGTATGGACGCCGTTGTCCGCCGCCTGGCCGACCCCCACGAACGCGAGACGCTGGCTCACCGTATTGAAGACGGCGGCGGGTTTGACGACATCGCCAAGCTGGCTGGCTGGGACGGCATCTTCCTCAGCAGTCTTCACTGCCCGGAGGACGCGCCGCTGCTGGGCAAGAGCATCGCCCAGGAGGCGGTTCTGGAGCACAAATCCCCGCTGGACGCCTGCTGCGACCTGCTGATCCGCGAGCACTGCCAGGTGACTATGATCGACTTCATGGCCGCGGAGGAAGACATTGCCGCTATCCTCCGCAGTCCCCTCAGCTGCCTGATCTCTGACGCCACCTACCCCACCGAGGGGATGCCCCATCCCCGGGTCTACGGCAGCTGTACCCGTCTGCTGCAGCACTTCGTCCGGGAACAGGGTGTGCTGACGCTGGAGCAGGGCGTTCACAAGCTGACCCAGGCCCCGGCACAGGCCCTGCGCCTTGCGGGTAAGGGCGTTATCGCCGTGGGCGCGGACGCGGACCTGTGTGTGTTCGACCCCGCCGCCCTCACCGAGCGCGGTACCTATCAGGACCCCTGCCAAACGGCCCTGGGTATGGACGCCGTGCTGGTGGCCGGCCGGCTGGCCGTGAAGAACGGAGAAATGACCGGCGTGAAGGCCGGGACCCTCATCCGCAGATAAAAAGATCTCCCCCGGTCGGGGGAGATCTTTTTATTTCTTTTCGCCGCCGGACACGTTGGCCACGAACACGCACACCAGAATGATGACTACGCCAAGAGCCTGCCACAGGCTGAAATCCTCCTTCAGGAAGAGCACGCCCGCCAGCACCGATACCACCGTGGTCACGTTGGAGAACAGGGAACTCTCTGAGACCGTCAGGTGACTGTTGGCGAAGTTCAGCAGTCCGTAGGCCACGCCGGAGGACAGTATGCCCAGATACAGCACCGCCAGCCAGAAGCTGCCGCTTTGCGCCGGCGCGGTGATCAGCTCGCTGCTTATCCCGCCGGCCTGTATCAGCGCCACCGGAATAAACACCGCCATGCCCACCACAAACATCACATAGGTCATCTCAAAGGGGGTGAAGCGCTTGGCGGCATCGTGGCTCAGCCCATAGTACACCGTGTCGCTGAGCATGGTCAGCAGCAGGAACAGCAGGCCCAGCGCCGAGATCATCACCGCCCCGCCCACGGAGATCAGCGCCACGCCGCCGATCGCGCCCAGGGCGCACAGCACCTGCCGCCGGGTGACGCGCTCATGCAGAACCAGCACGTCCATCAGGATGCAGCACACCGGCACCGCCGCGATGATGGTCCCCGCCACAGCGGCGGAGGTGTACAGAATGCCGTAGTTTTCGAAGATAAAGTACGCCACCGGCTGCACGATACCCAGCAGCAGCAGCTTTCCCACCGGCTTTCCCTTCAGAGAGAAGGCGAACAGCGGCTTTCCGCGTACCTTGCCCACCAGAGCGTTCAGCGCGATGACCAGCGACATGGCCGCCACCGCCACCGTGAACCGGAAGGCCAGCAGCACTGTGGGCGCCGCTGTAGCCAGCGCCATTTTTGAAAACATAAAGCTCATGCCGAAGATGGTGGCCGCGGTCAGCGCCGCCAGCAGCGACAGAATATGCAGTTTTTTCTGGTCCATAGGCAATACCTCTTTCTCTTTAACGCCGGTATCATACCATACGCCGCATGAAATAGCAAGGAAAAGCGATCACCTCCCGCGCTGCGTCCGGAGCAAAAAGGGCGCCGCCCGAAGGGGGCGGCGTCCTTTCACCGGCACGTTGGGAGGGCGCGCCGGCATTCACCAATTTGAAGGAGAATAGGGAGAAAAATTAAGGATAGAAACAAAGGGTGTTGGGTTACTTGTCCGTTGCCTTGGACACGATACCCGTAACCACCAGGACCGCCACCAGGCCGGCCAGAATGAGGTTCAGCACCATGCTCAGCGCCTCCTTTCGTTTGGGCTTCTTAACGTATCTTTAGCATAGCACAGGACAAGCAATTTGTAAAACGCATGATTATCATCAAAACCATGAAAAATACTTTGCAGCACATGGCGAGATATGCTATACTGGACCTGAAGGAGGTGTCCCCATGTCCGTCACCAAATACCAGATATACCTCAAGACCGTGGAGCTGGGCAGCTTTACCGCCGCCGCCCGCGCCCTGAATTTCACCCAGTCCGGCGTCAGCCACGCCATCGGCTCGCTGGAGGAGGAGCTGGGCGTCACGCTGCTGGTCCGCAGCCACGGCGGTGTCACCCCCACGGCGGATGGCCGCGCCCTGGCACCATATTTTCAGGAGATGTGCGCCCTGTCCCACCGTCTGGAGCAGCACGCCGAGGACCTGCGGGGGCTGGATACCGGTCTTATCCGCGTGGCAACCTTCACCAGTGTATCGGAAAAGTGGCTGCCCGGTATGCTCAAGACATTTCAGGAAAAGTACCCCCGCATCGAGTTCGAGCTCCTGCCCTCCAACTTCAACAACGAGATCTCCGACTGGGTCCTCCACGGTCAGGCGGACTGCGGCTTTATCTCCCTGCCTACCCCGGCGGAGAAGTATCTGGATTACTGGCTGCTCCAGCGGGACCAGTGGAAGGTCATCCTGCCCTGCGACCACCCGCTGGCGGGCCGCCAGCCTTTCCCGCCGGAGGCCCTGGAGCAGTACCCGCTCATCCTGCTGGATGAGGGCGACGACTATGAGATCCAGGCCATTTTCGATCACTACAAGGTCCAGCCCCGGATCCAATATACCGTCCAGCAGGACCAGACGATCCTGGCCATGGTCTCCGGCGGCCTGGGTATCAGCGTCATGGAGGAGCTGATGCTCTACAAGTGCGCCTATCCGCTGGCTGCCAGCACCCTGCCCAAGGTGTTCCACCGGGACATCGGCATCTGTGTCAAGGACAAGAACGCCCTCTCCCACTCCACGCAGGCGTTCATCGACCACACCCGGCACTGGGTGCTGCAAAATTTCCCCGAGGGCTGGAACGCCCCAAAGCCCCACGAGCGATAAACGAAAAAGCGAAACCAAACGCTGTTCTCCGCCGTCAGTATTGGCAGAGGGCGGCGTTTCGCTGTCCGCCGGAGGACGCTCCCGTCCTTCCGGAAGGCGTAAAGTGCGCGGGGTCCTGCCCCGCGCCCGAAAGGAGTGCTTACATGATGAAAAAGATATCTGCATTGCTGCTGGCGCTGGTCATGGCGCTGTCTCTGATGGCCTGCGGCCAGAAGGAGGATAACATCGGCGGCGAGAAAAAGGACGACCAGACGCAGACCGACGGTCAGACCGTTGACCTGCGGGCGGCGTACGAGGCCGGTATCAAGCAGGTGCAGGAGGAGCTGGGCGACAACGCGCCTGTGCTGCTGGAGGAGACGGCTGTGGAGATCCTGAACAGCTACTACCCCGGCCTGGAGAACGCCAAGCTGAAGCAGTCCGTGTTCTTCATCTCGCCCACCGCCACCTCCTGCGAGGTGTCCATGGTGGAGGCGGAGAGCGCCGCCGACGCCGAGATCGTCCGCCAGAGCTTCCAGGCCCGCGTGGACGCCATGGCCGACGAGACCAACTACCCCGAGGAGGCCGGTATGTGGAAGAACAACGCCACCGTTACCGTCAACGGCAACTATGTGGTGCTGGAGGTGCTGCCCGACGGCTGCACCGTACCCGACGCATTCCTGGCAAAATTCTGATTTCCTATGGCGTTTCCCCTTTCTGTGTGCTATGATGGTCTGACCGATACACACAGAAAGGGGAGTGCCCGATGGAGGACGCTCAGATCATAGATCATTTTTTCCGCCGCGACCCGGAGGCCATCACCGCCATACAGGAGAAATACGAAAAACGCTGTCTGGCCGCCGCCGGACATATCCTGCCCGACCGCCGGGACGCGGAGGAGTGCGTCAGCGACGTGTGGCTCCGTCTGTGGAACGCTATTCCGCCGGAGCGCCCCCGTTCGCTGGCGGCGTATGTCACCACCGTCACCCGCCGCCTGGCCCTGGACAAGTGCGACTATAACCGTGCCGCCCAGCGCCGCAGCGACCTGACTGTGGCCTTCGAGGAGCTGGAGGGCTGCCTGCCCGCCGAGGACGGCGCAGTCCGCGCCCTGGAGCAGCAGGAGTTCCGCCGTGTGCTCAACGGCTTCCTGCGCAAGCTGACCCGGCAGAGCCGGACGTATTTCATCCGCCGTTACTGGTACGGCGAGAGCATCCGCGAGATCGCCGACAGCTGCGGCGCGGGCGAGGAGAAGGTCAAATCCTCCCTCTTCCGCACCCGTCAGCGTCTGCGTACCGTGCTGGAAAAGGAGGGGATGCTGTGAACGACAACAGAATGAAGCGCTGGATGGACGCCATCGACGACGATCTGCTGGAGGAGGCCCAGCGTCCCCTGCCCCGCAGCGGTGCGGCGCGCCGTTGGGGTGCGCTGGCCGCGTGCTTCTGCGCCGCGGCCTTGGCCCTGGCCCTGTGGCAGCCCTGGTCCGCCGGTATCGGTGACAATACCGCCGGCGCAGACGCCGACTTCGGCGCCATGGACAAGAGCTTTTCCGTCGCCATGCCGCCTGCGCTGGACGCCGAGCCTCTCTCCGCCTCTCTGGCCCTGCCGGAGGGCGCGTCTCTGACCTCTGACTACCGGTGGCGTCAGGACGGCGAGGGCGCCGTCACCGGCGTGTCCTGTACCGTGCTGCTGGACGGCTATGACTACGACTACGGCGCGGCATATGCCAGCCAGCCCCTGCCTGCCCCGGACGGTACCCTCCCGACAGACACCTATCAGGTGAACGGCCTGACGCTGCTGGTCTATGACGACGGTGCCGTGGGCTGGTACGACACGTCCGCCGGTATCCAGTGGTACTGCGCGGCCTGGGACGGCGGCGCGCCGCTGGTCACCGCCTTTACCCTGATGGATGCCCAGTATTACACCGTTCCCACCGCCCCGGAAGGCGCGGACGTGCTGGGCTACGATCTCTTTGATCTGGACGGCGCGACGGTCACGGAGGTCGCCTTTACGCTGAACAGCGTTACCTGGCACTACCGCATGGCCCCCACTTTGGACGTTTCAGAAACAATACCGGACATCTCCGACTTCACCGGCGGCAGTCTGACGGCGGAGGGCAAGCTCCGCTGGTGCCCCACCGTCCTCCGATGGGACGCGGGCGGCGCCGGCTGCATCATCTGGCGTGACCTCGCTCCCGGCCTGGCGTACAGCCTGACGGCCGACACCGGCGCGTCGGAGGATGCGCTCTCCGATATGGCCGCCCTGGTGTTCAAGCCCGCCCAGGAGGAGTCATAAAGCGAAGCAAAAAAGGAAGCACCCCGCGGGGTGCTTCCTTTTTTGCTCAGAACTCCGGTGCGTCCGGTGTCTTGCGGTACAGCAGGGGCTTGCCCTCGGCGTCCACCAGCAGCGTCAGCCCGCCGGAATTGCCCACGGCGTGGTAGAGATACTGCACACCGGTTTGGGTATCCACCAGTACTTCACTGCTGCTGATAAAGCCGCTGTCCTCCATGACCTTGATAAAGCGCTGTGCCTTCTTTGCCATAGGCTCACTCCGCGGCGGGCGCGTCGTTTTCCACCAGCATTTTGGCGCTGGCGGCCAGACCGGCCAGCCCCTGGATCTCGCTGGGGATAATGAGCTTCGTGGCCTTGCCGTCCGCCACCTTCTCCAGCGCCTCCAGCGCCTTGAGCTTGATGACCTGGTCGTTGGGGGCGTTCTCGTTCAGCATACGCATGGAGTCGGCCATGGCCTGCTGCACCTTCAGGATGGACTCCGCCTCGGCCTCGGCGGCCATGATCTTGGCCTGCTTTGCCGCGTCCGCCCGCAGCAGGGTGGACTGCTTCTCGCCCTCGGCGATCAGCACCTTGCTGGCCTTTTCACCCTCGGCCTGCAGGATGGATTCCCGGCGTTCGCGCTCGGCCTTCATCTGCTTCTCCATGGCGTTCTGGATCTCCCGGGGCGGCAGGATGTTCTTCAGCTCCACGCGGTTGACCTTGATGCCCCAGGGGTCGGTGGCCTCATCCAGAATGGAGCGCATTTTGGCGTTGATGGTGTCGCGGCTGGTCAGGGACTGGTCCAGCTCCAGCTCGCCGATGATGTTGCGCAGCGTGGTGGCCGTCAGGTTTTCGATGGCACTCATGGGGTACTCCACGCCGTAGGTGTACAGCTTGGGGTCCGTGATCTGGAAATAGATGACGGTGTCGATCTGCATGGTCACGTTGTCCTTGGTGATGACCGGCTGGGGATCGAAGTCCGCCACCTGCTCCTTCAGGCTGACCTTTTTCACCACGCGCTCGATGAACGGCAGCTTGAAGTGCATACCCACGCCCCAAACGCTGTGGAACGCGCCCAGGCGCTCGATGACATAGGCCTTGGACTGCTGAACGATCTGGATGCAGCTGACGATGACGGCCAGAATGAGAATGACCAGAATGATGATGGCGATGGTTCCCGGTGTCGGCATAGTAGTTCCTCCTTATTCTCCTGTTTGTTTCATAGTCGTAGTATGCTTATGGATGAGGTGAATGATGCGGGCGACCACGCCCAGCAGTATGGCGGCCAATCCGCCCAGAACATACGGCATATCAAGGCTCCTTCTGTACGATGAGCTTCACGCCCTCCATCCGCAGGATACGCACGGCGGCGTCCGGCTCTATGACCTCCCCGTCGGCGCTGCGCGCCGTCCAGGTCTTACCGTCTATATAGACGGCGCCGGAGGGCAGCGCGTTGTCGATGCGCTCTGTCACGCGGCCCACATTGTTCAGTACCCGGTCGGCGTTGGTGGGCTTGATATCCTTTTTCATCAGCTTGGCCACCAGCGGCCGGGTAAAGGCCAGCGCCGCGATGGACACCGCGAAGAACAGCCCCACCTGCAGCCACACCGGCCCGCCGCACACCGCGGCAATCAGTCCGGCCACGCTGCCCAGGACGAACCAGATGGATGTCAACCCGGCGGTGGCGGCCTCCGCCACGCCGAAAATAATGATAGCAGCGATCCATATCGTTGTCGCCATGTCTGTGTCGCCTCCTCTCAGAATAAGCCCAATGATGCCGGCCAGCGCACCGATGCCCACCAGCACACCTGCGGCCAGCCATTTGTTCTTCGGGGACAGGTTGGTCAGGAAAGCGCCCACGGCGCTGCCCAGCGTGGCACGGGGCAGGGGGGCGGCCTCCTGCTCCGGCGCGGGGCGTGCCTCCGCCGCCGCGGCAGGTACCGGCGCCTCCTCGGCGAACAGGTCGGCGATGGATACCTGATAGCGGTTGCAGATATAAAGGATCTTCTCCATCTCCGGGTAGCCCCGTCCGCTTTCCCATTTGCTCACCGCCTGGCGGGAGACCTGCAGCTGCTCGGCGAATTGCTCCTGTGTCAGTCCATTGCCGCGCCGTACCGCTGCCAGCCGATCACCAAATGCCATATGTGCCCTCCTTTGCTTTCAGTGCCGTCAGTATACGGGACACCGACGGAAAAGTCTATCACGTTCAGGTTGCATTTCCGTAAAATTGTCTGCCAATGTACCGCGCATGGTGCAACCTCAGGTTTACATTCCCCATTATAGCGTAAGTGGCCCCGAAAAGCCACCGGAAATTTAGGTTGCGCGCTATGGTATTTTTCGGTATACTCTTTGGTAGTCAAGAAACCGAGGTGTATCCCATGATAACTTACGAGATCCCCTGCCTGCTGGGGTTGGAAAAGCTGGTGGCCGACGAGATCAAGCGCCTTGGCCTGGCCGACGTGCGTGCGGAAAACGGCCGTGTGCTCTGTCAGGGCAGCTGGGCGGACTGCGCCCGGCTGAATATCAATCTGCGCTGCGGCGCCCGGGTCATCGCCCTGCTGGGACAGTTCCCGGCGCGGAGCTTCGAGGAGCTGTTCCAGGGCGTGCGCGCCATCCCCTGGGAGGAGTTTCTGCCCCGGGACGCGGCCTTCCCGGTAAAGGGCTACTCCATCTCCTCCCAGCTGCACTCCGTGCCCGCCTGTCAGAGCATCATCAAAAAGGCCGTGGTGGAGCGTCTGAAGGCCCACTACGGCATGGAGCAGTTCCCGGAGACAGGGACAAAATACCAGATACGCTTTTCCGTGTTCAAGGATCAGGTGTCCATCGGCCTGGATGCCAGCGGCGAAGGGCTGTACAAGCGGGGCTACCGCGCCGTAGGCGTGGAGGCGCCCCTGCGGGAGACGCTGGCGGCGGCACTGGTGACCCTCAGCCGCTACCGGGGCCGCGACCCCTTCTGCGACCCCTTCTGCGGCAGCGGCACCATCCCCATCGAGGCGGCGCTCATCGCCAAAAACCGCGCCCCCGGTCTGGACCGGCGCTTCGATGCCCAGAAGTGGGCATTTCTGCCAGCCGAGGCGTGGATGGACGCGGCAGACGAGGCGCAGGACAGGGAATTTCATGGGCAGTACGATATCTGGGGCGGCGACCTGGACCCCAAAGCCGTGGCGATCGCCCGGGACAACGCCCGCAAGGCCGGCGTGGACGACTGCGTCCGCTTCCAGGTGGCCGACGCAGCCCAATTCCACCGGGACAGCCCCTATGGCCAGCTGGTGACCAACCCGCCCTATGGCGAGCGTCTGCTGGAGCGACAGGAGGCCGAGGCGCTGTACCGCGCCTTCGGCAAGGCGTGGCGCACGCTGCCCGCAGGCTGGCGTACACTGGTGCTTTCGAGCCACACGGAGTTCGAGCGCTGCTTCGGCAAGCCGGCGGACAAAAAGCGCAAGCTGTACAACGGCATGATCAAGTGTGATGTGTTTATGTACGGCAATGTCTGATGGCCATCTTTTCCGCTGATGCTTTGTTGCGGCGGCTTGCCGTACACAAAGTACGCCTACGCTGCCGCGCCGCGCCTCAGCGAAAAATCTGAGCCGTTAGGGGGGACATCTTTTCCGCCCTGCCTTAATAAATCCCCGGCATATGACTTTATTTTCAATTTGTTCACTTTCTTTTGCAGAAACATGATACAATTACCCGTATGCTTTCGAAATAAATTCAACGAAATTCTAATATGTTGATGAGGAGGAGAGCCTCGATGAAGCATATTTTTATCATCAATCCCACGGCGGGCAAGACCGACAGCCGGCAGAAGATCTACGATATGGCGGAGGCACTGCGGCAGAAGCACGGGCTGGACGTGCAGTGCATCCTGACAAAAAAGCAGGGCCACGCCACGGAGCTGGCGAAGAAGCTTTGCGAGACGGGCGAGGCACTGCGGTTCTATGCCTGCGGCGGCGACGGGACCGTCAACGAGGTGGCCAACGGCATTATCGGCTATGACAACGCCGCCATGACCGTGATCCCCGTGGGCACCGGCAACGATTTCCTAAAGAACTTCGGCGATGATATGGAGAAGTTCCGGGACGCCGAAAACCTGTGGGACGGCCCGCAGTTTCCTATGGACGCCATCGACGTCAACGGCCGCGTGGCGCTGACCATCGCCTGCTCCGGCATCGACGCGCGGGTGGCCCGGGACGTACATAAATACAGCGAGAGCCCGCTGCTGGACGGCAAGGGCAGCTATATCTACTCTCTGGCGGTGAATTTCCTGTTCAAGGGCATCGGCACCCACTGGACCATCACCCTGGACGATGTGACCACGGAGGGCGACTGGTCGCTGGTATCTGTTTGCAACGGCCGGTACTACGGCGGCGGCTTTATGCCGGTGGCCGAGGCCCGGATGGATGACGGCGTGCTGAACACCCTGGTGGTCAGAGAGGTCAACCGCCGCACGTTCCTGAAATTTGTGGGGCCGTACTCCAGGGGCGAGTACGCCAAGTTTCCGGAATACGCGCACTGCTCCTGTCCCAAGGTGGTACATATCCACTCGGAGAAGCCGGATATCGTCACCTGCCTGGACGGCGAGAGCGTGGTCAACAGCGATGTGACCATTAAGCTGCACGACAAAAAGCTGAACTTCTTCGGCCCGGAGGGCTGCTCCTGCAACCGGACGGCCCGCGGCTGAGAACAGCGCTTGAACATTTTGTGAATTTTTCAAAATTTCTCCGTTTCCCCCTTGCAAATCCCGCATAGTGTGGTATGATAATCAGCGTTAGCACTCAAGCATTTTGAGTGCTAACGCTGAAACTGTTTTATCAAAAATAGAAATACAAGGAGGAACCAACTATGAAGCTGACACCGCTTGCTGACCGCGTGGTGCTGAAGATGACCGAGCCGGAGGAGACCACCAAGGGCGGCATTATCCTGACCGGCTCCGCCAAGGAGAAGCCCTCTGTGGCTGAGGTCATTTCCGTGGGCCCCGGCGGCACCGTGGACGGGAAGACCGTGGTCATGTCCGTGAAGGCCGGCGACAAGGTCATCACCGACAAGTATGCCGGCACCAAGGTGACGCTGGAGGACGTGGAGTATATCATCGTCAAGCAGAGCGACATCCTGGCTATCGTGGAGTGATGTGCTTTGCCGCGTACACGCCGCGGCAAATGCTTTAAGTTTGCGTGTTCTCTTGTAAATCATTCTCAATTTTGGAGGCATTAGATATGGCAAAGATCATCAAGCGCGGCGACGAAGCCCGCAAGGCGCTGGAAGCCGGCGTCAACCAGCTGGCGGATACCGTAAAGGTCACCCTGGGCCCCAAGGGCCGCAACGTGGTGTTGGATAAGAAGTTCGGCACGCCCCTCATCACCAACGATGGCGTTTCCATCGCCAAGGAGATTGAACTGGACGATCCGTTCGAGAACATGGGCGCGCAGCTGGTGCGCGAGGTGTCCACCAAGACCAATGACGTGGCCGGCGACGGCACGACGACCGCTACGCTGCTGGCACAGGCCATGATCCGTGAGGGCCTGCGTAACCTGGCCGCCGGCGCCAACCCCATCGTGATGAAGAAGGGCATGGCCAAGGCCGTGGAGGCCGCTGTGGGCGCCATCAAGGAGCAGAGCCAGAAGGTCAACGGCACCGATGACATCGCCCGCGTGGGCACCGTGTCCTCCGGCGACGAGACCATCGGCAAGCTGATCGCTGAGGCTATGGAGAAGGTCAGCGCCGACGGCGTGATCACCATCGAGGAGTCCAAGACCGCCGAGACGTACAGCGAGGTCGTGGAGGGCATGATGTTCGACCGCGGCTACATCACCCCCTATATGGCCACCGATATGGAGAAGATGGAGGCCGTCGTGGACGATCCCTACATCCTCATCACCGATAAGAAGATCTCCGTGATCTCCGACATCCTGCCCCTGCTGGAGCAGATGCTGCAGAGCGGCAAGAAGCTGTTTATCATCGCCGAGGACGTGGAGGGTGAGGCCCTGTCCACCCTGCTGGTGAACCGGCTGAAGGGCGTGCTGAACGTGGTGTGCGTCAAGGCCCCCGGCTTCGGTGACCGCCGCAAGGAGATGCTGCAGGATATCGCCATCCTGACCGGCGGCCAGGTCATCAGCGAGGAGCTGGGCCTGACGCTGAAGGATGCCACCATTGATATGCTGGGCCGTGCCCGCCAGATCAAGGTGACCAAGGAGAACACCATCATCGTGGACGGTATGGGCGACCAGCAGGCCATCAAGGACCGCGTGGCCCAGATTCGCGCGCAGATCGGTGTGACCACCAGCGAGTACGACAAGGAGAAGCTGCAGGAGCGCCTGGCCAAGCTGGCCGGCGGCGTGGCGGTCATCAAGGTCGGCGCGGCCACCGAGACCGAGATGAAGGAGAAGAAGCTGCGTATCGAGGACGCCCTGAACGCCACCAAGGCCGCTGTGGAAGAGGGTATCGTGGCCGGCGGCGGCACCATCTATGTGAACGTGATCCCCGCTGTTACCGCGCTGCTGAACAGCACCGAGGGCGACGAGCGTGTGGGCGTGTCCCTGGTAGCCAAGGCCCTGGAGGCCCCCATCCGCCAGATCGCGGCCAATGCCGGCATCGACGGCTCCGTGGTGCTGGAGAAGGTGCGCTCCGCCGGCAAGAACGGCTACGGCTTCGACGCCTATAAGGAGGAGTACTGCGATATGATCGCCAGCGGCATCGTGGATCCCGCCAAGGTCACCCGCAGCGCCCTGGAGAATGCCGCCAGTGTGTCCGGCATGGTGCTGACCACCGAGTCTCTGGTGGCCGACAAGCCCCAGCCCCCCGCACCGGCTCCCGCCGCACCCGACATGGGCGGCATGGGGATGTATTAATAAATTGACGCACGGGGGACACGGCGCCAGCCGCGTCCCCCGTATTTTCTCCCGGTTTTGCAAAAAAGCTGTTGACAAAGGGAGCTGAAATATGGTATAGTAACTCGTGCCTGTCGAGGATGACATGGCGGCGTAGCTCAGTTGGCTAGAGCATGCGGTTCATACCCGCAGTGTCACCGGTTCAAATCCAGTCGCCGCTACCACACCGGAGAGATGCGTCAGCATCTCTCCGGTATACCCCTCGAAAGACGGCCCGTTGGTCAAGAGGTTAAGACACGGCCCTTTCACGGCTGTAACATGGGTTCGATTCCCGTACGGGTCACCATGTCGGCACCCCGAGGGTCGCCGACAATTCGGAGGCTTAGCTCAGCTGGTTAGAGCGCCTGCTTCACACGCAGGAGGTCACTGGTTCGAGTCCAGCAGTCTCCACCAAGAAAAAACCTTGGAATCACAATGGTTCCGAGGTTTTTTCTTTGTCTTTTTCTGGAAGAAAAGAGCCTCTTTGCTTGCGGTATTTGGGGGTATTTTCGGGTAATTTCGGGGCCTCTTGTTGCAAAAGTGTTGCAAATTTTTTCGCCCCTCTATCCATTGTGCCACAAGTGTTTGCAGCTTTTTAGGCAGAGCCGTTTGTTGCAAATTTTTTTAGACGGCTTCCTTGCAGAATGCCCGACGGACTTTCTCAGCAGTTTGCTGCTCCCAATTTTTACGATCATAGTGGGTATAAACACTCAGCGTCATGTCCATCGTGCTGTGTCCAGCCAAATACTGGATCTCCTTTACGTCCAATCCAGCTTCAAAAAGACGTGTGATGTAAGTGTGGCGGAGAATATGGGCAGTTAAGGCGGAACACCGCATAAGCCAGCAAGTCTACTTTCGGAATATCCGTTTGGAGCCGTTCACATCACGGACAGCATATTGTAGCGCTTCAGCAGCTGAACGTCCTCCCGGGAGATGCGCAGGTCCTGCAGAAACTCCGGTGTCTCCGGCTGGATGCTCTTGGACAGAAATACCTTGGTGGAGGTAGGCATAATGGGTCGGCAGGAGATGCCGAAGCCCAGCCCCCACTTTGTTCCGGCGTTCAGATAGGAGGCGGGCAGGCAGAGGAGATAGACGTCCATCTCCGTGTCCTGATTGTGGGTAACGATGTTGCTGAGGGCATCGTAGTGGCTCAGCGTACCCAGATAGGTGTTCTCGCAGTTCCGGTACTGCTGATAGTCCTGAAAGTTCATGTACAGCGCTATGTCATAGGCATTGGCGCCGGTCTTGGCCCGGATATCGATGACGCTGCGGACCAGACTGTTGTTCCGGCCGTCGAAATAGTACATATACAACCGGTCAACGCCGCGGAAGAAGGCGGGCACGCTGTCGGCCATCAGATCTTCCACGGGCAGCGGGGCACAGTACAGCAGCTTTTCCGGCGGCACACCCAGGGCGGCCGCTACCTCGTACAGCGTCACCACGTCCATGGCGATCTGCCCGCTTTCGTACTTGGATACGGTGGCCCCGGTCTTGTGGAGCAGCGCCGCCAGCTCCACGATCTTCATTCCGCGCTTTTTGCGGTAGTATTTGATCTTCGCGCCGATCTCTTCTGTCAATGTCATGGCACTTTCCTCAAAATCAAGTTTTAGTGATTTGACCCTCTGCTTTTCAGTATAGACGCTTTTCCCGGTCCGCGCAAGGGAAAATATAATTGTGAGGAAAGTTTTTCGCAAAATTCGTTCCTGAAAAGTAAGCGGCGGGTTTTGACGGGGCGCGCGGCAGCTGGTATCATAAAAATATAACAGGAAAGGAGCGATACACCATGACCTACAACTTCGACGAGATCATTGATCGGCGCAACACCAATTCCGAGAATGTAGAGGGCTGGCGGCCCTACATTTTCCACTGCGGGCCGGAGAGGGTGTTCCCCTACAAGGACGAGGAATTCATCCGGATGTGGGTGGCGGACATGGAGTTCGCTGTGGCGCCGGAGATCCTGCAGGCCATCACCGACCGGGTAGATCGGCGCATTTTGGGCTATACCCTGGTGTACGATAAGGGTTATTATGAGGCGCTGCGCGCCTGGTGCGAGAGCCGTTACGGCTGGTCCTTCCCCAAGGAGCAGCTGACGTTCTCTCCCGGCGTCATCCCGGCGCTGTACCAGCTGACGGAGGACCTGGTCAAGCCGCTGAATGGCAAGGTCCTGACCATGACGCCTGCCTACGGATTTTTCCTCCACGCCTGCGAATACAACGGCGTGGAGCTGGTGACCTCGCCCCTGCGGGAGGAGGGCGGCCGCTTCTCCGTGGACTGGGAGGACTTTGAGACGAAGGCCGCCGATCCGGACGTGAAGCTGCTGATGCTCTGCAATCCCCACAACCCCACCGGCCGCATCTGGACCGAGGAGGAACTGCGCCACATGGCGGCCATCATCGAAAAGCACCGGCTCTGGGTGGTGTCCGACGAGATCCACTGCGACCTGATCCGCGCCGGCTTGCACCATACCCCTATGGGCAAGGTCATGCCGGACTATGACCGGCTCATCACCTGTATGTCTGCCAGCAAGACCTTTAATCTGGCGGGCCTGATGCACTCCAATATTATCATCCGCGACGCGGAGGAGCGTGCCCGCTTCCAGGACCGGGACAAGAACATCGGCGCGGTGAACCCGCTGTCCATCGCGGCCCACAAGGCGGCCTATGAGCACGGCGGCCCCTGGCTGGAGCAGCTGAAGGCCTATGTGGACGGCAACCTGGCCCTGGTGGATCAGTTCCTGAAGGAGAATATTCCCGGCGCGAAGTTCACCATTCCTGAGTCCACCTACTTTGCCTGGGTGGACCTGCGGGAGGTGCTGCCGGAGGTAGAGGACCTGCCGGACTTCTTTGCCAACAAGGCCGGTGTGCTGCTGGAGGGCGGCGACGGCCTGTTCGTGGGCAACGCCAGGGGGCATATCCGCCTGAATTTGGCCATGCCCCGTGCCACAGTGCAGATCGGTCTGGAGCGTATCGCCGAGGCCATCCGCAAGGAGAAGGCCGGCGCATAACGCCGCGGCCGCACGAATAGGCGTTGCACATCTCCTGCCTATCTGCTACAATGGCGGCAGTGTGCTGTGCGGGAGGGAAAACGCCTATGAAAAAAACGCTGGATTCCAACGCGATCAAGCTCGTCGCCATCGCGGCCATGACCGTCGACCATGTGGCCTGGTGGCTGTTTCCCGGCTATCCCCGGGCGGTGCTGCCACTGGCGATGCATATCATCGGTCGGCTGACCTGTCCCATCATGTGCTACTTTGTGGCGGAGGGCTATCACCACACCCGGGATATCCGGAAATACACGGCGCGGATGTTCCTGTTCGCGGTCATATCCCACTTCGCCTATGTGTTCGCGTCGGCGGATTTTGCCGGCTGGCGGTCGTTTATCCCGTTTTCCTCCGGCAGTGTGCTGAACCAGACCAGCGTCATGTGGTCGCTGGCATGGGGGCTGGTGATGCTGCGGGTGGTCCATGACCGGCGGCTCCGCCCGGCGGTGCAGGTGGCGCTGATCCTGCTGATCTGCCTGGTCAGCTTCCCGGCGGACTGGAGCTGTATCGCCGCCCTGTGCATCATGGCCTTCGGTACCAATCGGGGAAAGCTGAAGACGCAGGCGCTGTGGATGATGTTCTATGTGGCGCTTTACGCGGTGGTGTACGCCCTGGCGCTGGACTGGGTCTACGGCCTGGTGCAGCTGGCGGTGGTGCTGGCCGTTCCCGTGCTGGCGCTGTATAACGGGCAGCGTGGGCCGTCGCCGCGGGTGAACACGGTGATGAAGTGGCTGTTCTACCTGTACTACCCGGCGCACCTGGCCTTGATCGGCTGGCTGCAAATGCAATGAGACGCAGATACCCGGCACGCCTTCGGCGCGCCGGGTATCTTTTGTTGACGTGGTCGGTTTACAGCAAGGGACGCCAGGGCGTCTCTCTGACCAGTCGTATCATCTCCCGGGCGAAGATGCCCAGAGCGCTGTCCCGACGGTACAGCACCCGCAGCTCCCAGCTGAGCTCGGGGACGTCTATGGCGTAGAAAATAAGCTTTCGCAGAGTATCCGACGGTATCCGGCCAATGAAGTAGCTGGGGACGAAAGAGGCGCAGTTTTCCAGAGAGGCGACCAGCGTGTGGTTGATGACCGGATCGCCGCAGTGGATCAGCGTGTCGGGAATAATGCTGTAATGCTGGAAAAACCGGTGGGAGGAGGCGTAGATCATCTGATTTTTGTTGTACATACAGTACTGAAACGGCGGCAGGTCCTCCACCGCCAGCGGCTGTACCAGCAGGGGCGGGTCCGTATCCATAAGATTGGCGGGACGCCGGGCGGCCAGATAGATCTTTTCCGTGGACAGGGGGATATAGCTGACGTTGGTGTCGGCGATGTGGATATGGGCAAAGGCCATGTCCAGCTGGCGGCCGGCGATCAGGGTCTGTATCTCCGCGCCCGTGGCCTCGACGACGCTCAGGGACACATTGGGAAATGTGCGGCAGAAGGAGGGCAGTATCGCGGGGAACAGGCTCTGGGCCAGATTGGCCGGCGCGCCCACGGACAGCTTGCCCCGGCGGCCCTCCGCCGCCTCCCGCAGGTCCAGCAGCAGCGCGTGCTCCTGCACCGCGGAACGGGTCAGGTACTCGTAGTACAGCTCACCGGCGGGGCTGAGCTTCAGCGGACGGCTCTTGTGGTCGAAGAGGGCCACGCCCAGCTGTGCCTCCAGCTGCTGCATTCGTTTTGTCAGGCTGGGCTGTGAGATGTATAGCTGCTCGGCGGCCTTACTGATGCTCTCGGATTTCGCCACGGTCAAAAACAGCTCGTCGTTTTTGGACAACATACACAAAAACCTCCGTTAGTATTCCTGTTTTGGAATATTAGTTATATTATACCGATATTGGACAAAAAGCAATAGGCAAACTATAATGTAAGGCAAATAAAGGAAAGGTAAACGAAATCAGCAAAACAAAAGTACTTGCGTGACAAAATTTTCACATTGTGAAGAAATCTGATTGACAAAAGTTGGACGATCATTGACGGATGTCTGTAAAGTAGTATTCCATTTCCTAATAACAACATGAAGAAAGCGAGGGAAAGACACATGACCAGAGAAGAGGTCCTGACGCTGCTCCCGGAGATCAAGCTGATACACAGCACCGATCTGCAGGAAAAGAGCATTACCTGCTGGCAGCAGGTGCTGGAGCTGGGCGGCTGGGACAAGAAAGGCGTGGACAAGGCGCCCCTGGCAGCGGGCATTGTGGCCGACAACTGTCCCGAGACGGGTATCGATCACTGCCGCCGGGTGGTGCGGATGTGCCAGCTGGCCTATGACGAGCTGGGCGGCTGGGCCAACGAGATCAGCAAGCTGGACCACGACACGCTGATCTGCGGCGCGGTGCTGCACGACATCGGCAAGTTCCTGGAGTATGACATCAAGGACGGCAAGGCCTGCCACAGCGAGATGGGCAAGTATTACAACCACGTGGTCAGCGGTGCGTATATCGCCAAGAGCAACGGCCTGCCCGACAAGATCGTGCACATGATCCTGGAGCACAGCGACATGCAGTCGCCGGCGAACACCTATGACTACCCCGAATTGATGATGATGAAGAAGCTGGACCATATGTGCTTCTCCATCGCGTGGATGGCGTATCCCTGCAAGTAAAGCGGGAGAGAATAACAAAACATAAGATCAGGAGGAAAAAACCATGAAAAAACTGAACGCGAAGCGTCTGGCGGCCCTGGCGATGACGTTGGTCATGCTGCTGGGCGTGCTGACCGCCTGCGGCGACAAGGCCGACACCAACAATGGCAGCGGCGACGGCGAGGGCTTCCCCACTATGACGATCCAGATCGCCCACGTGAACCCCACCACCGATGACGACCAGTACAACAAGCTGGCCACCCTGTTCGCCGAGAAGGTGACCGCGGCCACCGACGGTGCTGTGACCTTTGAGATCTGCGGCAACTCCGAGCTGGGCGGCGAGGCCGACGTGCTGACTGGCTTCGACCTGGGCACCCATCAGATGGGCATCATCACCAACGGCTCCTACGGCAACCTGTACGGGCCCTCTCTGGTGGTGGAGCTGCCCTTCATCTTCAAAGACAACGAGACTGCCTGGAACTTCCTGGATGGCGACATCATGAAGGAAGTCACCGACGGCCTGTATGACACGCTGGGCTACAAGGTCCTGGCCTGGGGCGAGGGTGGCTTCCGCAACATCCTGTCCCAGAAGCCTATCCGCACCCCCGCAGACCTGAAGGGTATGAAGATCCGCGTTCCCGGCATGGAGATGTTCATGGCCACCTTCCAGACCATCGGTGCTGCCCCCTCCGCTCTGGACTTCAATGAGACCTTCACCGCCGTGCAGCAGCACCTGATGGACGGCCTGGAGCTGCCCATCGCCAGCGCCTATACCGGCTCCTACTATGAGATCTGCGACTACTACGACATGACCGGCCACTTCTATAACGCCATCTCCCTGTCCTGCTCCAAGTCCTTCTGGGAGAGCCTGTCCCCCGAGCTGCAGGAGATCTTCCTGACGGCTGCCAAGGAGGCCGGCGCTGAGCAGCGCACCTGGCTGCAGACGGCCGCGGCCGATATGCTCTCCAAGATGGAAGATGGCGGCTGCACCATCATCGACGATGTGGACGTGGCTGCATTCCAGGAGGCCTGCGCGCCCGTGTACGAGGCCTATCGTGACAAGATCGGCAGCGATCTGCTGGATCGCGCGGTTGCCGCTGTGCAGTAAAGCTGCGGCGCATATCTGAATCGTATCAACTGACGCAGGGGGCGATGCAGAGAGCAGACAGCTCACTGCCCGCCCCCTGACGCATATAACAGGAGAAAGCTATGAAAGTCATCAAAACCATCAAGGACAAGATCCTGTTCGCCTACCAACTGGTAGCGGCGATCACGCTCGTGGTCCTTATCGCGGCCGCCGCGATCCAGGTGGTCACGCGCTATGTTATAGCACAGCCGCCCGGATGGACGGACGAATTGGCCCGTTTTGCCTTCGTGTGGTGCAGCGCCCTGGGCGCCGTGGTTGCCCTGGATAAGGGTATGCACGCCGGCATCACACTGCTGGAAGAAAAGCTGCCGGAAGCCGGCCGCCGTGTGCTGAAGATCATCTGCACCATTCTGGTGATCGCGATGGCGGCGCTGGTGGGCGTCAAGGGCGTGTCCCTGGTGAGCGTCACCGTTACGGTGCTCAGCCCGTCCCTGCACCTGTCCATGGCCGTCATCAACGTGTCCATCTGCCTGTGCGGCTTCGGTATGGCGCTGGTGGGCCTGGTGCAGCTGCTGGAGCTGCTGACCGGCAGCAAGGACGCCGTTAAGGTAGAGTCCATGGAAGAGATCATCGAGGAAGGAGGTACCGCGGAATGACAGGTCTTATTATTTTCGGAAGTCTGCTGATCGGTATGTTCATGGGCCTGCCCGTGTGCTTTGCCCTGCTGGCCGCGTGCCTTATCTACCTGATCCCCTCCGGTATCCCTCTGACCATCGTGCCCCAGACCATGATCGCCGGCATGAACTCCTTCGTGCTGCTGGCGATCCCCCTGTTCACCATGACCGGCTATCTGATGGAGCAGACCAGTCTGTCCCGCCGTCTGGTGGACTTTGTGGAGGCGCTGTTCTGCCGGTCCCGCGGCTCCATGGGCGTTGTGACCATCGTCACCTGCGCCATCTTCGCCGCCCTGACCGGTTCCGGCCCCGCCACCGTGGCGGCCATCGGCGCCATTATGATGCCGGCGCTGACCCGTGCCAACTATCCCAAATCCACCTCCGCCGGCATGATCGCCGCGGGCGGCGCCCTGGGTCCCATCATCCCGCCCAGCGCCAACATGGTGGTCTATGGCGCGGCCATGGGCCTGTCCGTGTCCAAGATGTTCATCGGCGGCGTGCTGCCCGGCATTATGATGGCGGTCGCCCTGTGCATGGTGAACGTCTATCTGGCGGCCAAGTATAAGTTCGCCAAGAGCGACGTGCGCTATCCCAAGAAAGAGGTGCTGCGCCGCACGGCCCGCGCCATCCCCACGCTGGTCCTGCCGGTCATCATTCTGGGCGGTATCTACGGCGGTTACGTCACGCCCACCGAGGCGGCGGTCCTCAGCGTACTGTACGCCCTGATCTACGGCTTTGCGACCAAGGAGATCAAGATCAAGGTCCTGTGGACGGTGCTGAGCAAGACGGTGCTGACCTCTGCGGTGGTGACGTTCATCATCTCCGTGGCCAAGACCTTCGGATGGATCCTCTCCAAGACCCGCCTGCCCGCCATCATCGGCGAGGCCATCATGGAGGTCATCCCCAACAAGTGGGTGTATCTGGCGGTCCTGATGGTGCTGCTGTTCCTGGTGGGCTGCCTGATGGATACGATCCCCAGCATCCTGATCCTGGCCCCCATCCTGGTGCCTGTGGGCGTACAGTTCGGCCTGGACGAGCTGCACCTGGGCGTGCTGTTCTGCATCACCCTGACGGTGGGCTTCATCACTCCGCCCTTCGGCATCAACCTGTTCACCGCGGTGTCCACCACGGGCGAATCCTACACGTCGGTGGTCAAGGGAGTTATCCCGTTCATGATCGTGATGATCATCTGCGTGCTGATCTGCGCTTTCGTCGCGCCGATCATCACCTTCCTGCCCGGCTTTATGATGGGCACATAAACGCCCATATCCGCGATCCAAAGGAGATGTATACAAATGAAGTTAGGATTTATCGGGTTCGGCGAAGCGCCGCACCACATCTCGCGTGACTTTGTGAACAGCGATGTGGAGGTCCGCGCCTTCGACGTCTCGGCAAAGGATGACTCGCCCCGCGCGCAGAAAATGCGCGAGCACGCGGCCATGGACCAGGTGACGCTGGTGACCGACATGGCGGAGCTGATCGCCTGGGGCGACGTGTTCTTCTGCTTCACCAGTGCGGACGTGGCGCTGCCCATCGCCCGTCAGGCCGCGCCGCTGCTGCGTCCGGGCCAGTTCTATCTGGACATGAACACCACCTCTCCCCAGACGAAGCGGGAGATCGCCGCGGTGTTCGCGGACAGCCAGGGCGACTTCGTGGAGGGCGCGGTCATGGCCTCCGTTCCGGTGAACGGGAGCCGTGTGCCGGTCAGCGTCTGCGGCGCAAAGGCCAAAGAGGCGGCGGAGCTGCTGAACAGTCACGGCATGAAATTTACATACCTCAGCGACGATATCGGTCTGGCCTCCGCCACCAAGGCGCTTCGCAGCGTGCTGGCCAAGGGCATTATCGCCCTGGTCACGGAGACGGTGTTCGCCACGGACCACTACCATATCACCGAGGAAGTGCTGGACAAGATGAAGGTCACCATGTTCGACGAGCGTGGCTTCATGGGGTTCTGCCACTACTGCGTGGCCTCCGCCGCCATCCACAATGGGCGCTTCTGCCATGAGATGGAGGAGGTCCTCAAGACCCTGGACGACCTGGGCGAGAACAGCATCATGACCCAGGCTACGCTGAAAAAGTTTGAGTGGCTCCAGCAGGAGGGCTATGCCGCCTACTTCCCGGAGCGCGCCAAGACCTACGATGAGGTGCTGGCGGTGAAGAAAATGCTGGATGAGAAAAAAGGAGAAAAAGCAAATGTCTAATGTTGGATGCAGAATTTTTACGGAGGTGCCCCGGCCGCCCAAGGAGCTGGTGGAGCGCTTCCGCGGCCTGCCGGTGGCCAACATCGGCGACAATATGAACCGTATTTACTGCGTGGACTCCGCCATCCGTTCCATGAACGGCAAGCCCATGCTGGGCGTGGCGTACACGCTGCACCTGCCCTCCGGCGATAACCTGCTGCTGCACAAGGCCATTGAGATGGCCCAGCCCGGCGATGTACTGCTGATCTCCGCCGGCGGTCCCGAGCGCGCCTACTGCGGCGAGCTGATGATGATGGACTGCCGCAACCACGGCTTTGCCGGCTGCGCCATTGACGGCTACCTGCGGGATATCGATGAGATCTCCCACATGGACTTCCCCGTGTTCGCCCGCGGCATCACACCCCAGGGCCCCTACAAGTTCGGCCCCGGCGAGATCAATGTGCCCATCGCCTTCGGCGGTCAGGTGGTTTTCCCCGGCGATATCGTTATCGGCGACACCGACGGCATGATCTTCGTGCGCCCCAGCGAAGCGGAGGAGATCCTGGAGAAGAGCTGGAAGCAGCACGCCAAGGAGGATATGCTCCACGCCAAGTACGACGAGGGCGCCACCGTGGCCTCCTACAATGAGGAGACCCGCGAGGCCACTCTGGCGGCGCTGGGCTGCCAGGTCATCGAAGGCCAGTGGAAGTGAGGTGCCGGCCATGAGTGAAGTGCTCCGCGTAGATGCGGAAAAGCTCCAGGCCGCCGTAGCAGCGATCATGGAGAAGGAGGGCGTTGCGCCGCAGGATGCCGCCATCGTGGCGGACAGCCTGGTGTCGGCCGAGCTGACCGGCCTGCAGTCCCACGGCGTACAGCGTGTGAAATTCTATACCGACAGCATGGAGGCCGGCGGCACGGACCCCAAGTGCCGGATAAAGACGATCCGGGATTTCCCCGGCGGCGCATTGCTGGACGCCCAGGGTGCTCTGGGCATCGTGGCGGCCTACCGCGCTATGGAGCTGGCGATCCAAAAGGCGAAGGACGTGGGCATCGGCATCGTGAATGTCCGCAATTCCAACCACTGCAGCTGCACGGCCTACTATATCCGTATGGCGGCCAAGGAGAATATGCTGGCCATCGTCAGTTCCAACGCGCCCAAGTCTATGGCGCCCTGGGGCAGCCGCGAGAAGTACCTGGGCACGAACCCCCTGGCGGTGGGCGCGCCCACCCACGGCGACCCGGTGATGATCGACATGGCCACCAGCGTGGTGGCCCGCGGCAAGATCATCCTGGCCGACAAGAAGGGCGACTCCATCCCGGAGGGGTGGGCCATCGATGTGGACGGCCATCCCACCACGGACGCGGCCAAGGCCCTGGAGGGCTGTGTGCTGCCCTTCGGCGGCGCAAAGGGCTCCGGCATCGCCATGATGATCGATGTGTTCTCCGGCGTGCTGTCCGGTGCGGCCTATGGCAGCCATATCCACAACCCCTTTGCCCACCCCGAGGTGCCCATGGATACGGGCCACTGCATGATCGCCATCGACATCTCCCGCTTCCAGGACCCCGAGGAATTCAAGACCACCATGGACACCTACCGCAGCGAGGTGAAGGGTCTGAAGCCGGCGGCCGGCGTGGAGGAGATCTTCATGCCCGGTGAGATCGAGTGCAACAACTACCGCAAGAACCTGGAGGCCGGTCCTCAGCTGTCCCTGGCGGTGTACCGCGAGCTGGAGGGTCTGTGCGAGAAGCTGCATATTCCCTTTGACATTCTGAAGAAATAAGTGGAGGAACCGACGATGCTGATGCTGCAAGTACGCTATACCCTCCAGGAGGGCAAGGACCCCGCCGCCTTCGTCCACGCATTGGAGCAGGCGGATATCCCGGCCCGTACCCGCGCCGAGACTGGCTGCTGCCAGTATGAGTTCTTCTATTCCGCGTCGTCGCCGAACGAGGTCCTGCTGCTGGAGGCCTGGGCGGATGAGATCGCCCAGCAGGCCCACAAGGGAACGGCCCAGTGCGCCGAGCTGCAGAAGGTCAAGGCCCAATATGTGGCCGACGTGTCCTTCAGGCAGTATACGGCGGAATGAATACGACGTACCGGGCCTCTCCTGCGAGGGAGAGGTCCGGGCATCGCGGAGGTAAGTGCGTATGAATTGCGTGATCGACAAAATGACATCGCCCCGTTCCCTGCTGATGATCCAGCGGGCGAAGGAGCTGCAGAAGAACGACAGCTCCTATATCTCCCTGGCCGGCGGCGAACCGGACTTTGATACGCCTGCGGCGGTGACCGAGGCGGCCATCGCCAGTCTGCGCCGGGGCAACACCCATTACGTGGTGGGCCCGGGCATCCCGGAGCTGCGGCAGGAGATACAGCAGAAGCTGCTGCGGGAAAACGGCATCCAAACAGAGGCTGACCGTATTTTGGTAACGCCGGGCGGCAAGATGGCCATTTATCTTGCGGTCCAGGCGGTGCTGAACCATGGCGACAAGGTCCTGCTGCCGGAGCCGGCATGGGTATCCTATGAGTCCATCGTCATCTCCGCCGGTGCCGAAGCCGTAAAGGTCCCGCTGTCCCCGGCGGACCACTACCGGCTGACGGAGGCGCTGCTGGAGCAGCACTACACGCCGGAGGTGCGGCTCATCATCATCAACTACCCCAATAACCCCACCGGCCGCATCCTGCATCAGGACGAGGCGGAGGCGCTGTCCGCGTTCATGCAGCGCCACCCGGACGTGCTGCTGCTGTCCGACGAGGTGTACGACGCCATTGTCTATGACGGTGTGCGGTCCATCAGCATGGCCTCCCGCCCCGAGGTGGCGGACCGGGTCATCACCATCAACGGCTTTTCCAAGTTCGCGGCCATGACCGGCTGGCGCATGGGCTATCTCACCGCCCGCAGGGATATTTACGCCGCGATCTACAAGCTGTACCAGCAGAGCGTCTCCTGCATGAGCGGCTTTCTGCAGGAGGGCGCGGTGCAGGCCTTCCGCATCCCTGATGCGGTAGAGGCCATGCGTCAGAGCTACCAGCGCCGGCGCGATGCCTTTGTGGGCCGGCTCAACGCCATCCCGGGCGTGCACTGCCAGATGCCCGAGGGTGCCTTCTACGCCTGGGTGTCCTTCGATGTGGACATGACTTCCGATGAGATGTGCGACTACATTCTGGACCATGCCAAGGTGGTGGGCGTCTCCGGCGCGGCCTACGGCATGACCCAGGGCTGCTTCCTGCGCTTCTCCTTTGCCAGTGACGACGCGGCGCTATCAGCCGCGGCCGACCGGATCGAGGCGGCTATGCGGGCGTATCAACAACGATAACCGACGGAGCTTTCTTCCTGTCTTCCTCTCCCCACAAAACACCACACCCCACGGCGCTTGCGCCGTGGGGTGTGGTGTTTTGTGTCCAGCGCTGGCCTTTACTGCCTGTTTCCCGGCCGGAACGCACCGCTGGGCGGGGTGGGTGCGCTGCCGGGGTCAAAGCTGCCGCCGGGCATCTGACCGGGCTGACCGCCCATGCCGCCCATGCCGCCCATGCCGGTCTGTACGCTGCCGGTCTGGGCTACGGCGGGCACCCCTTTCTTGGGGCCCCGGGTGGGGGGGTGGAGAGCCC
>OGQN01000378.1_pt1 | contig 41962 bp, 62 predicted proteins | sample 1553231 | NCBI WGS metagenome assembly OGQN01 (sample SAMEA2579950, study PRJEB22360) | human gut metagenome | biome: human gut; feature: human-associated habitat; material: faeces | place: Denmark | collected 2008/2010 | reverse complement strand
ATAATTTAGAAATACAGCCTTACTACCCCTATGTTCCTAGTTATTCTTTAGCTAGCTTTAGATTATTACTAGGTAATACCGCAACGGATTTATTCAGCTGACTTTACCGCCTCTTGGTATGCAAGGCTAGGTCTCCCTAGCGAAGCTGTATTTAGTTGGGCTACCAGGACTCGAACCTGGACTCTCAGAACCAAAATCTGATGTGACTACCATAGCCCAGTTTAGCTTAACTATTCTCTCGAACCGTTAAGCCCATATTTACCATGAAAAACACACAATGCGTGGGACGAGGCAGGATCGAACTGCCGCTATCGTCCTGGATTTTCAGTCCAGCGCTCTACCTACTGAGCTATCGTCCCATGTAATTAGATACTCAAATCTAATACTTTTTTGTTCCACCAGTTAGTTAAATCTTGTAAGGAAAACTTAAATTCTTCCTCAAATTTTTCTACCGGAACAGTTTCATCTCCTAATTCTATTGCCCATCTCCAGCAAGCTTCTGTTTCAGCTACGTCAATAGGCTCTTCCATTAACCAAGTATCATCCATAAGCATATCAAGAAATGACTTATGAAGAGACTTAAAGATTTCAATTCTTTCTTCCATAACAAATTTTATTAAGCGGAGGCAGCTGGATTCGAACCAGCGGGACCCGAAGGCCCTCCGTCTTAGCAGGACGGTGGTTTAAGCCACTCACCCATACCTCCAAATTGCGAAGGGGCTTTTGTTATACTTTACTATTGAAATTGTAAAGCCCCTTCGCTGTGAATTACTTCACTTCTTCAAACTCAGTTGTTTCAGCTTTCTTCTCCTCCAACTCTTTCTTGCCGAGAACACTTTTCAGTGTATCAGCGAAAGGTATAGAGCGAAGCAAGTCGAACGCAGGATTCAAGTTCTCAGCAGTTTTAGCCATGAAGTTACCAGCGGTATTCTCGTTACCATAAACAGTAACCTGTCCAAGGTGAACGTGTTCAAACATCTGAGCAGATGCTTCAGCAATACCGGTCAATTGATCAACTGTCTTGTACTGAACCACCATTTCTGGAGTCAAGCCGGATTCAATCATCTTCTGGACTGCCAGAGCAGGAGCCATTTCAATAGCCTGAACCTTGTCAGCCTCAGCCATCAAAGACGCTCTCTTACCCTCAGCTTCAGCAAGCAGTTTCTTTCTTGTACCTTCAGCTTCGGCTTCTAGCTGCAACTTCGTAGCATTTGCTTTAGCTTCTGCTTCTTTCAGAATTTCAGCAGCCTTAGCTTCTGCTTCAAGTACAGCCTTCTGCTTAACAGCTTCTGCCTCAATCGTAATACGTTCCTTTTCTTTTTGGGCAGGAACAATTGTCTCAGCATGAAGCTTAGCTTCCATAGCCAATGCAGCTGCTTCGTTTACTTCCAGTTGCTTTTCTTGCTTAGTTTTCTCGATAGTCATTTGAGCTTCTACCTTAGAAGTTCCTGCTACCTTTTCAGCTTCAGCCTTAGCTTTCTCGGCTTCTCCCTTAGCTTTAGAGACTTCAATCGTGGCATTTTGTTCTGCCACTCCTGCAATCTTATCAGCTTCGGCTGCCTTTACACGCTTGTCTGACTCATACTTAGCAACTGCAGCTTCCTGTTCGTTAATTGCTTTTTGCGTCTCAGCTTCCTGTTTTTGCTTAGCCTGAGCAATACGAGTTTGTTTCTCTGCTTCTGCTTCTGCTTTCTTAGAGTCAGCTTCTGCTTTAGCCTTAGCTACATTAGCCTCAGCTAGTGATTCAGATTCTGCTCTATTAGAATCGGCTTCTGCTTGAGCTTTAGCTATAGCTGAAATTTTCTCAGCTTCTGCTTTAGCTTTCTCCGATTCCGCTGCAGTATTAGCTTTAGCAATATTGGCAGCTTGCTCAGCTTTCTGATTAGCAATACCCGATTGCTTATTCTTCTCAGCTTCTGCAAGTTTGATTTCCTTCTCCTGGTTAATCTCTGCCACACGAACCTCTTGCTCTTGTCTAGTCTGAGCAACAGTAGTTTCACGCTCTTTCTCAGCGTCTGCTACAGCAATTTCACGTTGCTTGTTGGTTTCTGCAATCTGAATATCTCCTTTCTTTTTCTCTTCTGCAATGTCTGCTTGTGCCTGAGCAAGAGCTTTAGTTGCAGCTTTCTGACCTAGATTCTTGATATAGTTTGCATCATCCGAAATATCAGCATTGTTAATGTTGATAATACTGAAACCTACCTTATTTAACTCGGTCTCAATATTCTCCTTAGCTTTGCCGATAAACTTGATTCTATCAGCGTTAATTTCCTCAATCGTCATTGTAGCCATCAAGCTTCTCACTTCACCAATGAGAATATCCTTGATTTGGTCTGAGATTTCAGAAGTTTTAGCTGTTAAGAATCTACTTGCAGCGTTTTGCATTAATGTTTGAGTAGTTCCAATACCAGTGGTCAATGTTACAGGAATAGTTACCTTAATCATTTGACTGGAAACACCAGTAACATTTACTTGAATTTGGATAGGTTTCAAGGACATTTTAGCCCAGTCTTGGATTACTGGCATTACGAATGTACCTCCACCATGAATGATTTTGGACGGCAGAATAACTTCCTCCGACTTTCCAGTCTTCTCGTTAACTACCTTCTTCTTACCAGCCTTACCAAACACAACCAAGATTTCATCACTGGCACACTTACGATACCGTGACAAAAGTCCAATAAAGGTTAAGACTACTAGCAATACAATAACACCTGCTACAATAAGAGTTTCTGTTGTCATCTTTTAAAAAATTCTTTTTTAGTTAAAATAATACTTTCCATTCTCAAATTTAGAAATTACCACACGAGTACCAACCATATATCCCATTTTTGGGACTTCTGGATAGGCTACAATTTCCTCAGAACCTCCATTTACTTCAATAGTAATGAAGAAATGGTTTTCACAAGGAACTGTGATAATTCCAACCCTTCCAATCAAGGCTTCACCCTCTTCTGGAATAACTTGATGTTGGAGTTTTAAACAAAGTTTATATAAGTAGTAAAGTATAACCACGAAAAGAATACCGCACACTAATGCGATTAGATAATCATACCATTCTACAGAATGAGATATGGACTGCTTAACACAAAGCCATCCACTAGCTCCCATTATAAAATGGATTAATCCCTTAAATGAGACAATATCACTCACATCCATGTCCAATTCTCCATCTAAATCTACATCTAAGTCAGTGTCGCCACCAAACCAAGAGAGTATGAACTGAACAATAAAAATGCCATACGAAATGGCTGCTAAGAGATAATAAGTTTCGCTCATAGTAATTTACATAACCCTCCTTGAGTCGTATTATGAAGTACGTAATACACTCTCCCAGGAACGGAGACTCTATAGATATTCATGTGACTATTAGGGTCGGTGTATACCTTTTCAACCGAAAAATAATTTCGGTCTTCCCTAGAAGTAAACGAGCAACAGACTGCCATTGCTACAACAGCCATCATACAAATTAATCTAATTCTCTTCATAAGTTTTTAGTTATTGATATTTGCATAGGATTCGAACCCTTACTTTCGGTTTTGGAGACCGACGTGCTAACCGTTAAACACCAATCCTATAGATTGAGGAGGCAGTGGGACTCCAACCCACACATCGCTGTTACACGATTACTGGCAGTTTTCAAGACTGCTGCCTTAGCAATTAGGCTTATACCTCCATTATAATGAAACCTTATATTTATCCCAATCACTGGTTAATGTCAAGGCTCCTTTAACATTTATTTCACTTGAGGGAATCTCATACATGTCCCCAGTTATAACTACTACATCACAAGTAGAATTATCAAAATGTCTAATCTTAGAATCTCCAGATGAACCTCCGCAATTCTTCAACAAGACTTCATAATTTCCACTCTTTACCTAATGTTGAGTAGTTTTAACTGATACTCTCTTCAAACCCTCTTTATCTACTACAATGTCATATTTCTATGTATCATTCAAGGGAATTAGGACCGGAATGCAATGAGTAGTATGCTATAGCTCTTCCTAGTCCTAAATTCCCTTGATGAGATTTATACTAACTTTCCCAAGCGTTCATTTTTACAAAATTTGTATTAGATTTTCATCTTTACGATTACATTAAACCTGACCCTTCCAAAAGCTAGTCTTATGACTAGCTAAGAATCATACCAAGAAGCAATAATACACAGAATATAGCTAGAATACACCAGCCTATAGCCTGGATTGCTCCTCAGCCAAATATACAAATCATTGAAGATATAAAGAATACAGCTCCTCCTACCACACTTATCCAACCTCCAGCATCTTCATCGTTTTTGGATAGTTTTCCTCTACCAGTTAGTAGCATAAATACTGATATTCCTAATAGTATGGTGCCTACTACAATTCCGGCCTTATAGAGGAGTTTCCACACTACGATAGTTATTGCTGTTTGTCCTAGGTTGGATTCTTATGGCTGAATCTTCAACTGCTTTTAAGGTTTCATTGACGCCAATTTCCTTACCAAGATTTGCATACTCAGAAACTTCCTTGATTTCACCCTTTATAGCCTTCTCTGTTGTTATCTTCTCAATTTGAGTTCTAGTCTCATTGGGTAACTTATCATAATCTTCCTGAGTTATCTGAGAAAATGCTGCTACGCTCATCCAGAGCATAGCAAGCATAATTACAAGGAACTTTTTCATTAGTCAAGCCATTCAAATTCTTCACCCTTGAAATGTCTTGCAAAACAAGCATCGAACACTAGCTTTCCAAACTGGGTTGATACGTATTTGGCAATCTCTTCAGATTTGCACGCAAGCATCCCGACACTGGAACTGGCATTGCCGACGTCATGGCCAGAATTGAAAAAGCCGAGACCCGCATGGCCGCCACAATACGCGCCGCCGCCCACCAACGCGAATTTCTCGCCCTGATAACGGAAGTGACCAATGACTTCTGCATCCTTCGGAACTGATTTCATTCTAAAGAAGCGAACCCAGGGATACCATATAGTACCAGTTAACAGATTGAACTTGTGACCTTCATTTAGCGCATCCAAGACTGTCTGCAACTTAGCTAGAGAATTTACAGATCTATTGTAGTAAATAGTATCTCTAGTAACACACCCTAGATAGTTTACAGCATCCTCATAGGTTCTTATCCGTCCCATAATGTTTTCTGGAACGATTTCAACATTGCCAGTTTCGGCATTATAGATGGGTTTATAACCATCTGGACATTCAATTTCAATTGTCTTTTTCATTCGTTATAATATTTAATAAAACATGATTAGGGTGTTATAGCGGACTCGAACCGCTGACCTCTACAGCCACAATGTAGCGTTCTGCCAACTGAACTAATAACACCATCAAATTATTTAAGTAATGGCAATAACTTTTTACCAAGAATCTTTACTGCTTTCTGTGCTACAGTTCTGAAATAAACAACACCTGGATACTTTACATTTTGATGCATGGCGACTCCTTTTATATCAGTTTCCGTCTTTCCAGATAGAGAAGAACCCCTTCCAAGGAAATAACCGCTGTTACTCTCTGTTTTATTCCAACCATTGTTTAAGTAATTAGCTACTATTTGTAGACAAATTAGAGACTTAGTTTGCTCTGATATCCCTAAAGGTAAAAATAGCACATCCCAATCCTTTTCAGATTCTAATATTTCTCCAAGAGAAGGGACTAGAACTTCTTCACTAAAAGCGGCAAGAGCTAATTTTTTCAAGTCTTCATTGCCACTCTCATACCATTTACGTGCCTGTTCTAAAGTTATTTCAAGGCAAGCTTTTGTTTTATTTATTAGTTTTTAATGGACACCAATCTGGAATTAATACCCTTTCGTAAGGTCTTAACATTCCTTCAATTAGTTTATTCTCAGACTCCTTACAGAGCGCTTTCTCGTCGTCATCATTGAACCAGTCATTAGGATCTGGAACAATTAAGCAGTGCGGACATTCTCTACACTGCTTAATTTCTTTTTGAAATACTACACTAGTACCAGATTTCTGGTAAGTATCCTTCTCCGTACTCATAATTTGTCATTTTGTAATTTCTTTAAATTCGTTTATAACTGTTTTTATAAATGGTTTAATATCAAATAATAGTATTACAATAACAAATATAGTATTTATTACTGGTAATGCCATTATTGCGAGTCTTCTAACTGTAACAAATCGTTCATTTACTGCCATATAAAGGCCAACTATGTACGTGCTTATTACGTATATAAATGCTGAATATCATCATAATATATTGAAATTAGTGTGGGAGGACTCGAACCTCCAGTCTCAAAAGAGAGCAGATTTACAGTCTGCGCGGCTACCGGTTACAATCCCGAATCGACCTAGTAGAGAACCCTGGTTTCCTCATTTAAATATGACTAACCTATATGCAGTGGGTATACATATTTCTAAAATCCATATCCTAGGTCTCGCTAATAGGGTTTTATTCATAGATAGATTGATAATAATCTATCCAATAGTCTGCCTGCATATCTTCGAAGATTTCTTTGAGTTCTTCATCAGATAGCCCTTCATATTTGTCTTCCATTATATCTTTCTCCTATTAAATAGTCTAAAATATTCGTCAGAATATACGCTGCATAAGTCCTTATACTTTTTTGGCATAGGATAATCAAAGTCATCAAATGCAGACTCTTTAATAAATCCATCATGTAGAGCCATATTTGCTGTGGTAACAGCAATATTACAATTACGCTCCTTTCCCCAGTCAACAATGTTACTCATAACACTATTAAAGTATTCTGTATCATTATCTACTTGGAGATAGATTTCCACTCTGCAAATTGCAGGATTTTTGAATCCTTGTCTAAGAGTTATCTTAGATACGAAATTCAAGTCTAGCAAATCTGCTATTCTATCCTTAGCTACAATTCTAGAAATTCTTATCATCTTTTGGTAAGTTATTTTACATAATTGTGGGATAGGTAGGATTCGAACCTACTAAGCCTAAAGGCAACGGATTTACAGTCCGTCCCAACTCTCCATCGTTGGCGCTATCCATAAAGCAATTAACAGATTTGTTCTAATTAACATAGCTACTACAATTCTTCCTCTTGGCACCCCAAGTCCTCTAGTAGCTAATAGCCGCACTAGTGCGTGGTAACAATTTTAAGGGAACTCACCTCTGTTAATTGGAGTAATCAGGGATTCATCTAAAAGGCACCCTACAGTCCTAATTGCTGTACTAATAGTGAATGTTGATTACTTCTTGTCTGGATAGCAGGACTCGAACCTGCGGTCTCTACATCCCAAATGTAGCATCTTACCAACTCGACTATACCCAGATGCAAACACGTGTTTCACAACAAATGTTTACTAGCGGAATAAAAGAAAAAGACTTCCCTATTAATAGGGAATTATTTCTCTATCTTAGAGAAAGTATAATTTAATCTTTCTATAGATATGATGCAATCTTTTGCAAAGTTTATACCTTTTGTCTAATTATTAGCTGGAGGTTCCTCCCTAATAGTAATAGAATTTCTATTAGCAACATCACATTCTGGAAATATATAGATGTTATGAAGGTCGCAACATATCATAATATCTATTTCATCCTCGTTGTATTTGTGAACGGTCCCTTTGTTATAATTATTACTTGTTAAACTAAAGTTCAACGAGTTATTTACAGTTTTCACCTAAGTTCTGTAAAACTTGTTATTATAACAAAATCAAATGGTAGATTGTCAGACATTGGTAATAAAATATCTAATCCATATTTTGATAATTCACCAATGGCTCTCCTATTTCTCCGAGCTACTTTTTGTTTCTTAATTCGTCTACATTTATCATAGCTTAATTATTTAAAGTTGGTTCTCCCTAAGAGAGTCGAACTCTTGTCTTTCGATTAAAAGTCGAAAGCTCTACCGTTGAGCTAAGGGAGAATAATAGTCTTTCCTTCCAGATTCGAACTGGAATTATCTGTTTAGAAGACAGAGGTTCTATCCATTGAACTAAGGAAAGGATAACTAAGAGTTTGCCTACTATTATATAGTATAATCTAGATTTCTCTTAGTTAAGAATTGTTAAATCTTCTCTTCAGAGATTAGTGCGTTCCCACAAGTAATTCGGTCAGAATCTTCCTCCTTAGATGGAACAAACACTATAACATCCCAACCTTCTTCAAGTAAAGGCTGTTCGAATTGACGATAAACATTATAATCAGAGTAGCCAGTTACCTGGAAACCATTCTCTATAGCAGAAGCTGTTTCATGAATAGGGGTTATTTTCACAATAAACTTCTCTTTATCGAAAAGTCTAGATAACTCCTTTGCATCCAGAATAGTCTGTGCAGTAACTGGGAAATTCAACGTATACTTTCTACCTTTCGGCATAGGTAAACGACTAGCCATTTCAGAAATAGTAGCTAATGAATGACTTTTGTTGTCAAATAACTCTCTTCTCTGTTCGTCATTAGTAGAATTTATTGAGAATTGAAGACCTGCCTCACCTCCATAGAAATCATTCTTGATTCCACACCAAGTTTGTATGAAGTTCTCTAGTTTTCTATTAGCTCTAGGAAGCATAGTAGAAACTACTGGATGGACAGTCTTAGCTATCAATCCACAACTCTTTACTACTTCTTTTAGAACAATCCCAAATGCTAGCACATTATCGTTCCAAGTTGGCTCTCCCATTCTTGCGAAATGCACATTGAATCTGTCAGTATTCCTAACAGTCTCATTCTTGATAATGTTTCTTATTTGCCATCTCTTCAATAGAAACGTTTCCATGGAATCCAAATTTCGGAACATCACAGAATTTGCATTCCATTGGACATCCTTTCTGAGTGGAAATAGTTGCAACCCACTTCTTACTAAGGTCAACTTCAGTATTAGCTACTCCGTTAATCTCCTTAGTTAATCCTAGGAAATTAGCTTTGATATTGTTCTCTTTCCATAGTCTCCTACGGTTAGAAATTCAAGTTTATGTTCTGTATCAACATAAATCTTTCCTGTATGGGTTAATACTGTTTTCATTCGTCTTCAATCATTTTCCACATGATGATTAATATTATAAATACAACGATGTATGTCATACAATCCTCCAATCTGGTCTATTTCTAGTTATACGAAATTTGTTAGCCTCAGACCAGCTTGAGAAGGCCCTAACGACCTTCCCATAACTGTCCAACAGATAATATTTCATAGCGAACTAGTTCTCCATTTATTTGTACTGTAATCAATACTATCTCTCCTACGATAATCATAGTTTCTACCACAATTATCTCACCGTTTATTTCGGTGATTCTTCTCATTATTGCCATAAACTAAATACTTTTTTTGTTAGTGGATAGTTTCCTCTCCATTTTGTTGCATACTTAAAAATCACAGACTGTCCTGTCTTACGCCAGATAGACCGAAATAGCGGATATAATACCGCCATGACGATGATTACCAATACCAGAACTATTAAGGTCATAGCCTTAAGTATATGTTCTAGCAACCAAACGGGTAAAGTAATGCCCCATCTAACAATTGCTAATAAATCTTCCATATTAGTTCTCAACTATCAGAGTGTTATGGATTCTCAATTCCTCTTCCGAAATCGGAATTAATTCTCCAAATACTCTTATGTATTTTTGTTCTTTGATTACTAATGATGTGGTAATTTCAGTGATTACCTCGATGTTAGCATTGTGCCATCTCTTTAAATACTGAGAATGTATTCTTCTAGACAATTCGTAGTTGTCTGAAGATGCTATTCTCGCAGCTTTGAATCTTTTTCTCATGGTTTTCTTTTTAATTCGTTAAATCTTTTTCTTGCTAATGTTCCATTCTCAAATGTTTCAGTAACTGTTCTTACTCCTTCTATGTGAATGGCATATTCGAAGGCATGGGTTCCGACTAAAGTTATTACTCGTCCCCAAGTATCTATAAATCTTGCGCGAACAGTTGAATCGCAATTTAATCTGTTGTACTTTCTCATTTCTTTTTCTTTTTAATCCTGACTACCCAAAGATGGGTAGTTTCGTCTTAATTTTCAAAGACTCATCAGAGGATTTTAATTAGTCCGGTTATCTCCAGAATCTCTGTATATGTCTAAGAATCTGTCTCTAGTTGGCATACATACTGACGATCTCCTTACATCTTGTATCATTTATAAACACGTAATTTCTTGGAATATCAAGTTCTGGGAAATTCTTTGCCAACCACTCAATTGTTCTCCCGCAGTTCTACAACTAAAAGTGATATACTTGTTTCTAATTGGAGAAAGCTGCATCTTCGTATATAGTAAATCTGCTCCATTATTTATAATAGACTTGCAGAAATCACAATCAACGAAGTTGAGCGGACTTCTCTCCGCTGGAGAATTAGTAAGTAAATCAAACTCCCTAATAAGAGAATTTCTTCTTACTAATGCATCTGCTGGATTGAAGTCAACTAGGACACAATTTTTATGTTCGGGTACAACTTCTAGGTATTTCTCAGGATGCAATCCTCCCTAGCATAGTTTTAACTTTAGTTATTTTCTTGAATAATTGCTTTTGAGTAAATCTCTTAACATCTAAATACTGTTCCATAATCTTTTATTAATCGCATTTTACACCTAAAACTTACTATCTCTCTGGTCTAAGACTTTCGAGGCTGCCCATATAGGCTTTTCAGAGTATTTATTCATAAGAAACTGGTGTCTTGGGAAGTTATTGAGTTTTTTATTTTAGTCATCGGAGATGACTTAGAACAAAGGATATGAAGAGTTCAAATCCTACACCTTTCCGTTCAGCTTTTAGTTTTTCTGGAATCCAATAGAGAGCCTTTACAAGCTGGTAAGCTGTATCTCTGTTCAGACTCAAATCTCCATTTTGGAAATTAGTGATTGTTTGTTCCATCAAATTATAACTACGAATATGGAAACGATGGATACTTCCATTATCCTTTTTGAATTCTACGGCATCCTCATTTACACTAATAATGTCCTTTCTATGGCGTTCTAGCATTTGGACACATGCGTCCATTCTCATTTTCAATGCTTCAATGCATACAGGAGCCCAGGCATTCATAATGTCTTGGATTGTAACGGTTGGGAAATCTTCTAAATCAAAATCTTTATAAGGAATAAAGACTGAGGTTATAATCTCTAAATGATTTGGATAAGTTTTAATCTTTTTCATTTTTACTTTATTTTAATATATTGCATGTCCTATTTCTGAGCCTATTCTCAAACAAAGTAGCATTGTAGCTAAAAGTCCGAAAAACAGGCATACTCCTACACTCTTACATTTATAGCCTATGATAGCTATTATGTATAAAATGATTATGATTATCATATTTATATAGTTTTAAATTAATATTCTAGTTAAAGCTACTATTCTCACGAACTGTAGCTGAAAAGTAATAATCACAAATAATATAACTATAAAGATCCCTACTCTGAACCAGAATCTTCTCCTTTAAAGGGAACTAGTAGGGAAATCCTATCTAGAATAAGATAGGAGATTATTTCTCAGTTTTCCATGCTGAGGACGTTCGCAAAGCGGGAACACCAACTTCGTTGGTATTCCATCACTAAATTTATAGATAGCTAGTCTATAAACTTGCGAATAGGTTCGAGATGAGTCTTACTATCTAGAGATTTTAATCAGGCTTCTTAGACCTGGCAACTTCTAACATAATTGTATCAGCAGTACTCATAATATTGCTATAAGTGACCAATCCTCAACCTAAATCCTATAGTGCTCAAGTTTGCGAATATGCACATAGAATTTGTAACAGTTATTTTTGGTGTTAGGCTCTTCTGCGTAGCCTCGCTTTTTGTTGCCTTTTTATAGGCTAAATACTAAATAATGTCCATAGAGAGTGTGAGCTATATAACTCCTACTCTGGCGGATTTTTTGAAAATCGGAAAAAGTCCGGAAATTGAGGGGTCTTTTTAGTGATAATTGCCCTCTTTCCTTTGCCGAATGGTCGCGTTGAACATTGGAAATACTAATAACAGTTACAGTGTAAACTTCTATCCAGGAATATATCTCAATACTAATAACAGTTACAGTGTAAACTTCTATCCAGGAATATATCTCAATACTAAGTGATTTCTGATAAGAAAATATCCACTTTTTAAGTGATAATTCTCACCGTTTTTCACTTTGTATCGAGTATAAGGACCGGTGACTAACCAATCCTTATACATTTTGCCTTTAAGAGTTACAAAACTTCGTTTAAGCGAAGTTAAGCGTCCACACGTTGACGTTTCTTGTTTCGCCATTGAACTCGGCTACCACAACGGTTTTCTTTTCAAACTTAATCTTCTTACCGGCAAGCTCTTCCTTGAAAGCTTCATCCATTGTAGCGTGCTTCTGAACAGCATCAACAACAGTACCAGTTGGACGTACAAAATCACTACCGTCAGCAGGACGAGCGCCACGAGTCAAGCAGCCAATCCAGAAGTCCTTACCTTCTTCAGTAATAACTTTGGCAGCTTTGTTGGTTGTTCCGCTAATAGGCATTAAGAAGATTTTAAAGTCTTTAGGAATCGTCACCGTTTCTCCTTCATTGATATTGTTCAATTCAAGAGAGCGAACAGCCCCTACACCTGCATCTTTGAAAGAGTTGAATATTTCACCTTGAGCAGCAGCTCTTTCTTCACTAATCCGTCTAGCATTCTTTTCAGTTGCCATAATCTAATAATTTTTTTTTGTTAGTAATTATACATTTATTGTTCACTCGGGTAATGTTGGGGCCTGTATACAGGCTATTTATACCTTTATATTAATTATGAATAGAGGGAGATTATTCTCCCTCTTTAATTAAATATGGTTTGATAACGGCATATTCTTTATAGCTGATTTGCTCAATAGTTTTAGGTGTGCCATCACCCCTACCCAATGTTAAACTATTTTACAAAGTCGATGGTTGCCACCTTTGTGGTAAAGTTTTCACCTTCAACTTTGGTAAATTCTTTTACTATCATAGGTTTCCCAGTGATGCCTTTAAATGCCTCATCGTAAGAGGCATTAGGATTTTTGTAAAACTTTTCGATTACTGTACCTTTAGGTCTTACAAAATCTCCCCCGTCTTTGGGCTTTGCTCCACGTGTGAGCCATGAAACGTAAAAGAATTTTCCTTCTTCGGTAACAACAAACTGATATTTGTTACCGTTAAATTCACGTTCATAGATTTTGTAGTCATTGGGAATTGTGAACTCTTCCCCTACTTCCACGTTTGCAAGTTCCGTAGGTGGTAAATTAGTTTTTCCTGCCGCTGCAAAATCCTTGATTTGTGTACCCTGTGCCGCTGCGAGTGCTTCACCCTTTTCTCGGCTGTTTCTTTCTGTTGCCATTGTTATAAAATTTATAATTATTACTCTTATATGGTTAGGGATTATATATATGGATATTTATTTTCCACTACGAACCCCAGGGGGGTCTAACGTAGTGGTGGACCGCCACTACACTCACTCTATGAATTTTTGGAATCTAGGTAATTGCCCTCCAAATATAAAAGTCGGAATTTATAATAACCCCAGGGGGCTATTTATATAAAGTACCTGTACCGGCTTTCCCCTTAATATATAAAATATGTATAATATTTGAATTAGAATTTTTTAACTTTGCGTTTAACTTTTCGGAGGTTATTGTTGTATATAACTAAAAAGAAAACAATTATGATTACAGACTTAGAAACATTGTTAAATTAGGACTAGTTTAAATAGCTAGTTGAGGCAATTAATACGAATCAAGAATATTATATGTCTGGTAATGGGCTAACTATTAAGTCCGAATCTACCGACGATTCTTTGTTCTTATTAATATCTTATGAAAGATAGAAGGAAGAAAGCTGTCTAGCTAATGAAGAGGTAGACCAATTCCAGAAATATTTAGAATCTCTAGATGATGATTTATTTATAGATGTATGCGAATATCTAGGAGAGCTTGAAGTTCATAAAATACAAGAATGCTTAGAAAGCGGCAAGTTAGAAACAGTAAGAGCTGGTATTGCTAAATTCAAAATGGCATTGTCAGATATAGCTAAAAAGAGAATTGAACAACTGAAAGCTTATGTATGAATAGGTTGCTCAAATGAGAATACTATTAGCTAATATCAACGCTACTATGCAGGCTTTATTTCACGAAAATGAACAATTAAGAAAAGAACTAGAGAAATTGGCAGCAGAAAATAAATCTCTAAAAGAGAAATAAGTTACTGCCCTATGGTGTAATGGTCAGCACAGATGACTCTAAATCATTTAGTCTGGGTTCGAATCCTAGTAGGGCAACGCCAAAATTAATAGTTATGATAAAATTAAATGAGAATTATGTAGTAACTCCAACAGGAGCTAAAACTCTTATTATAGAAGAGGGAGACGATTGGAATAAAGTTTGTGAGAAGGTAGTTGGAAGTAAGTTTGATTATATCTTTGTACCTCAAGAATTTGAGAATCAAGCCTGCTATTTTCTTCCGCAAATAACAATTCAAGGAAAACAGATAGGCAAGATATGTACTTATAAGGTATTGAAATGAAACAGTGTGCAGTTGTATTAAATGGAAATGATGTTGTCAAAGTCTCTAATTTAAAGAGAAAATACGACAAGATAATGAATAACCCTAATATGAAAATATTAGAGGAATGTGATATGGAAATGTTAGATGAAAAGTACAACTATTGGAATAGAACATTAAATAGAAATACAGAAGAGGAGAAAAAAGAAGAGACTAAGATGCATCACTTTAAAAATCCGAAAACTGGATGCTCTATAACAAGTATCTATCCAGATTTGGAAGAATGTAAATCATATATAAAAGACTGGATGGATTATGTTAAACTTGATTGAAAAATATAACGAACTTACTAAATCGGAATTAGAGGAGCTAGCAGAAATAACACTATTAGCTACAGAATCTTTAATTAATACTATTGTAGAAGAAGGAAAACAAAACGAACAATGGTTCTTAGATTATCTAGACAACTTAAATAAGCTAAGTGTATCGTACTAATATGTCAGTAGCCGCAAATATGATGATCTTCAAGAATTGAGCGTGAAGAAAGGGAAGTATATGAAAAGGCTCTTAAACTTTTACAAAGAGCTGCAGGAATTTCTGGAGAAACTACAGATGATATAAAAAATTTCGTATTTGACATTAATGGCAAAGTACTTAGCAGTTTAAGGGCTAGCTATCCACAATATAGTCTTTCAGATGATTCTTCTATATTATTAGATATATGGAATCAAGTAAGAAATATACTACAACATGGTTTATATAAAGATACTACAATAGAGAAAGCAATTATTAACGACACTTTTGAAGGGTATGATAAATTATAAGAAAACAATAACTAATATTCATGAGCTAGACTTGGATACATTATTTAAAATAATGGAGGCTATAGTAGAGGAAACTACTCCAATTATAAATTGGCCCAATAGCATCAGAACTCCACTTTCAGATAAACCTTGGTGGGAAGAGCCAAACAGAATCACTTGTACGTATAATAGTAAATAAAAATAGGCGAGCCTAGACTTAATTGTCTAAGTTCGCCTATTTTGTTATGCATTAACTTTTAGATATTTTATCCATGAAAACATCTTTCTCTATCCTTCTAGATACTGTAAATTGTCTTCATTCATATAAGCTTCTTCTTCAAAGCTTACATCTCTGTAGCAATCATTTTGAGAATCTTTAAGTCTTAATAGTCGTATAATTAAATACTCTAATCCATACCAGATATAGAAAGATGGAATAGCTAACCATACCCATTCTAATCCAAATAATATAGATATAAGTATTGCAAACGCTATTGCACATTCTAAAATCTATACTGAATGGATATTCTCGTGATTCTTATCCTCATCAGTCAAATCCGACTTAGTAAATATTAATCCAAACAGATTAATTACTTTATAACCTCCAAACGGTATAATATTATTTTTAATTATCATATTATATAATACCAATCATTACGTTCCATAACTCCTTTCTCCTTGAGCTATTTGTTATCTAAATGATAGTCTCCATTTCTAAAATTTAATTCATTCTTAGTATAGTCCCAATAAAAATACCCTTTCCAGCCAGGGAGTAATAAAGTACGACCAGTAGCCGCATAAAGAGTTGCTCTATTATAGTCCATATTACTTATTAAATATAAATAGTAAATAAAGATATATCTTAAGTATAAATTCTTTAATTAATTTAACTACAGCGTTCATTGCTTTCTTGTTTTAATTAATCCATAATTTCCTTTCTTTAATCTAGTAGTAGGAATCCATCCATTATCTAGAATAGATCTATGTCCACTTGGTTTATGTATCTTAGCTCCATCTTCGTGTTTCCATTTAGCCGCGTTTCTAGCAAAGTTAGCACGCTTCTTCTGAAGAGGAGTAGCATTAGGATTGTTTAGTACAGATTTAGCATGTTCCTGTACAGACTATCCTGCAGCCTTAGCAGAGGCAGTAAATTTACCTTTGTTTTTCTCTTTAATATGAATACCTGACCCGTTTTTAAAAATTGGACATCCAAATGTTACCATTTTTGTCATATTAGACATTTTTAATATAATGTATTATTTATTGATTTGTATCTTACAAAGAATATTAATATACTTGAAAAGTATCAAATAAATATAGATAAATGTGATAAATGATTAAATGAATTATGACTAATGGACAAAAGTAAAATTACAAAACAAAATGGGAACATAGCTTTCGAAGAGGAAGCTCATATTTATTATGATGTTACAAAGCCAGAACAGAAATTTATATCTGTAACGACTTTAATTCATTCTTTCACCCAACCCTTTGATAAAGAGTTCTGGTCAGCTTATAAAGCACTAGAGAAACTTCTACCTAAAGAAGATTGGGCTATCGAGAAAAAATCTCTGCTGAATACTAAGAAATTTGACAAAGTTCTACTTGAACTTCATAACATTACAGAAGACGAGTTTAATAAAGAACAACAAGCTATCTTAGATGCATGGGATATGGAGAACAGAAACTCTTGCGAGAGAGGAACTAGAATCCATGCAGATTTGGAAAACTCTTTTTACAAAAAGAAGAAGGATATAGACCTAAGTAAATATCAAATAGGTGGTAAGTTTGAGTGTATAAAAGACTATAACAATCTAGATTTGGAGAATGGGGTATATCCTGAGTATCTAATCTCTAGAGTATCTGAGGACGGAAAACTAAGAATAGCTGGACAAATTGACTTATTAGTTAAAAGAGGTAATAAGATAATTATTGGTGACTGGAAGACTAATAAAAAAATAGAAACAAAGAGCTTCTTTAATTCTAAAACTAAGACATCAGTTAAGATGAAGTATCCTCTAAATAATTTAGATGATGTTAATTATTGGCATTATACCCTTCAGCTAAGTACTTACGCCTGGATGATTCAGAAGAAAAACCCAGAATTTGAAATTGAAGACTTAGTTTTAGTACACTTCGACCACAGTGACAACATGACAGTATATCACTTACCATATTTAAAAGATGAAGTAATAAGAATGCTTTCTTTTTACAAGAAAGAATCTATATTGGCAGAAAATAAAAAGAAACGTCAACGTATTGAATATTAATTATGACACTAGAGGAAATAGAAGAAAGATGGAAAATATGTAGACGCTGTCCAATATGTAATCAAGAAGATGCAATATGTAATGGACAGTTGTATTTAAATCCAGAAAACAATGACATAAGTATTGGTCCAAAAGAAGGATATATAAAAGGATGCGGATGTCTACTGGAATTAAAGATACCTAATGAGAAGAAGCATTGTCCTGCGAAGAAATGGTAAATAATTTATTACTATATGGGACTCCAGTAATGGCTAACCCTACTAAGGCTTATGACTCAAGAACCTACTGAAAAGATGTCAAAGAAATGGATTAAAGCAATATTTACTAAACCTTTAGTAATATTGAAGGGTATATATTTCCATATATTTGGAATTAATCAAGATTTAGCAACCACAAGATTAAATATTTGTAATACTTGTCCTCATAAATTACAGACTTCATTTGGAGAAGTATGTGAGGAGTGTGGTTGTATACTAGAGAACAAAACTAGAATAGAAGATGAACATTGTGATTTATGTAAATGGTAAAATGAATTATGGAAACTTTAAGAACAGAATTGAACAGTAATGAGAAACTAGCACTAGCTATAACTGGTATGGAAGGTACAGGACAGCACCTTATAGTAAATGGAGAAGCTGCAGATAAAACTTTATTAAGAGAAAAACAGGAAAGATTCAATACAGCAGTAGATGAATTAGAAGATAAATTCTCTAAACATAATGCAGCTTTAGAATCTTACGCCAAATCATTATCTGAGGATATGAATGGTGTAGAAATTATGCCTATGTATGGGTATGCATTAATTAAACCTTTCGAACAAAATCCGTTTCAAAAAATTAAAACTACTAAGAGTGGATTAATTACAGACTTAGGTGGATTTGCTCCAACATATAAATCTAATGAAACAGGAGAAATAGACGAAGAACAACAATTTATTAAAGTGGGTACTGTTATTGAGGTCGGGCACAAGTGTGAGTTCCTAAAACCTGGAGATATAGTATTCTATACAATAGCTAGCGAGTGCATGGTTCCGTTCTACAAGTTTGGATTTGTTGTAGTTAATGAGAACAGAATTATGGCTGTAGTTAACGAAAATCTAACTGAAAGAAGAAACGAATTGAAGTATGGAAACAATTGATGAAAAAGTTTATTTTAAGCCTGGGGATTGTGTTACTTTACGGTAGTGTAAAGTAATGCATTCTCCAGTTATGCTTGTTCTAAGAAGAGAAGCAGCTTTATTTAAAGATAACCAAGGATTACGAGGATTAAGATGTAGATGGTTTACTGATTCCGGACTTATGTAGGAAGCAGTGTTTAATACTAAGGATTTAATTAAAATAGAAGAGTAATGGCTAAAGTGTAGTTTGACCCTGAATTGATGCGTAATATCAAAATTATTTACGGAGATGCGGACTTAGATGAGAGAACCTTGAGGTAGTTGCATTAGACTTGGGCAACTAATCCAGACATTATTAGAAGAACCGCACAATAGAAAATGCCTAAGTTACAAGAGGCATATTTTGATGCTCCAGAAATGCCTTCATTACCCACAAGATTAGAACCTCTTCCTACTGCTGAAATAGCTTAGGATGATTTAAGAGGTGTTAAAGATTTTAAGACAGCTTTTAGGGCTGCTAGAGAGAGAGGACTAAAACAGTTTATGTGGGGAAATTCTGTATATACTACAGACTTAGGACAGCCTTCAAGTAAGCCTAAACAACCTTCTACCATTCAGATTCCTTAGTCAGATACTTAGATTAGTATAGAAGCTCCAGACCTAATTGCTACAACAAAAGGAACTACTTGGGGTAGAGGAATACCAACTATTACAGGAGGCAGTTAGCCAGCTAGTGAATAGACAAGAGCCGAGTAGCCTTCAAGTAAGCCTAAAGTAAATCCTGTACAGGCCACTATCAGTAGATATACTATGGGAAAGACAGTACAAGGAGGAGATTTTGGGATACATAGGGGGTTATAGAGATTATTTAATTATCTTGGAGATGTATGGAATTCTAGAAAATCAGAAGCTAAACCATTAACATTATCTCCGGGACATACAACTAAATTTCAACAAGGAGGAACAATGAATAATCAACAAGAATTACAAAAAGCGTTTGTGGCATATTTAATATAGGATGCGCAGTCATAGGGAGTTCAGATATAGTCTGAACAGGATTTACAAGCTTATGCTGAACAATTAGGTGAAGACGGCATTAAAGCTAAGTATCAGGAATTTATGCAGAAAATGCAAGGAGGAGTAATGGCTAGGCTTGGAGCTAAGCTTGAGTATTATAAGAAGCTAAAAGGAGTATGTCCAGAAGGAGAAGAGCTTGTATATTTTAAGCAAGGCGGTAGAATCTGTAAAGCTTGCCAGAAAGCACAAAAAGGAACTAAAGTTACTAAGAAAGCTAATGAAGTTGATAAATTTAAGGCAGGAAGAGCTTAGTATAAGAAAGATATGAAATCTGCTAGAGACGAAGCCTCAAGAGATTCTATATCAATCAATAAATACAATGATTAGGAAACTATGGCCAATAAAGGACATAAGGGTAATTTCCAGGGAGGAAAATGGGTTCCTGACAGAAAACAATATGCTAAGAAAGACGCTTGTGGCTCAAAAATGAAAGTCAATAAGTGCGGTTCCAAAATGAAAAAGAAATAATAAGATTATCTAATGTGTATGATAATGATTAATGATTATGAATGTATTTAACTATAACACTTTAACTAAATAGCTAGAAATAAATGAACCAGAGATATTACTAGTTAAGGAATTTAAGGCTTTAATCTAGAGGGATAAATCTGCAGAAAAGGATAGAGCTACTAGAGAACTATCTTACATTTATTTAGCTATAGACTGGAAAAGTCCGTACAGTTAGTATTCGGAACATGAACGACATGACGAAGCTATTAGTGATTCTGGATTGACAGAGTCAGAATTTAATGACCCTATATTTAGAGAAGCTTGTAGGAAATACAGAGCGTTACAAGATTCAAACAAGTCAATAAAATTACTAGAAGCAGCTAAAAGAGCTGCAGACTAGTTTATTGATTATTTCGAAACTATTGTAGATTTAAATGAGCGTGATAATAACGGCAAGCCAGTATTCCAGGCTGAAAAAGTAATGAAGGAAATGGCTACTCTTCACAAAGTTCATGAAGAACTCATAACACTAGAAGACTAGGTTAAGAAAGAACTTACTGAACAATCTACTGTTAGAGCTGGAGCTGTGGATGGTTTTGACCCAGGAGACTTTTAATTATGCCAAGAAAAAAGATATTACCTGAAGAAATATAGAATATTGTAGATTAGGTAAGAGAAAAAGAATAGAAAGAGGATGCTAAAGAAGCTAGAGAATTAGTATAGAAAATAAGAGAGGAAAGGGTCAGAAATTCTGACTATTGGGATGTTAAAATAGGAGATAAAATAGAAGTATTTGACCCTACCTTATCTTATGAAATAACTGGATACAGACCTATTGACGAAACTCATGGATTGGACTTTAATCCAGATTGGTTTACCGAGACTAGGGAAGTATATAAACGAACTGGTCAATACTGTCCCTACCTTAGAGATAGTAAGCGGTACAACGAATTTTGGAAAGAGCAATATAGAAGATGTAAGTATGGAATGACAGTTAATGGATACACCATTACTGGAGATAATTACTTCTTCTTAAATTTCTATTAGTTACCTACTATTGACTAGCAGAAAGCCTCTGGTGAGGGTACTAATAATGACTTCCCAATATTCTTTGCATCACATTATATGTTCTTTCATTATCTATAGATGGCTAGAGTGCTACACAAGCACGCAGCTTTAATGAAAGCTCGTTCTATTGGATTCTCTGAAATAAACGCCTCTCTTTCTGCTCGTATGTACTCTGTTATTAGAAGAAGTAGGGTTATGATTACTTGCTTTAATGATACCTTCCTTAAGGGTACCTTTAGTAAGTTTGATAATGCTCTTACATTCTTAAATACCTGTACTGGAGGAGGATTTTTTAAATTGCGACTTATTGACCAGGATTTGAGAAAGAAATCAGGTAAACAAATCAAAATAAATGGTTAGTTTGAAGACGTAGGATTTAAATCTGAGGTTGTAGCAATTAACGGAGCTAAACCATCTAACATTCGTGGAGACCGTGTAGATTTATTAATATATGATGAAGCTGGTTCCTGGCCTGGACTTGATACCGCTGTGGTACAAGGTCAAGAACTTTGTGAAGTTCAAGGTATGCCTCGTGGAACAATGTTGTTTGGAGGTACTGGCGGTGATATGGGTGCTCCTCTAGAGGGCTTAAAAAAGATTTACTATAATCCAAGAGCATATAAGATTCTTCCATTTAGACATAATTGGACTTAGGATGGGACTACTATAGAGAGTGGATTCTTTATTCCATACTTTACACAATCTTTGAATCCAGAATTTATGGACCACAGAGGAGTATGTAATACTGTGGAATATAAGAAATTCTTATAGGAGGAGCGAGATAATCTGTTAGCTGTACCAGAAGACTACCTAAAGAAATGTGCTGAACGTTGTTGGAATGCAGAAGAAGCATTTAATCTAGAAGGTGTTAATAAGTTTAATAAAATTTTAGTTGCCGAATAGATAGCTAATATAAGACTTAAACAAATTGGTCCAAGACCCGAATGTGGTTATATTGATTATTTTTACAAAAATAATAAACATACTTAGGATAACATTGATGGTTTTAAATGGATTCCTAATAGCAATGGTAAAGTAAAAATTCTAGAGCATCCAATATGGTCTGACTTATATAAAGAACAAATGGAAAAGCTTAGATAGGAGGCAGAAGATAACGGCTAGGATTTTGAAGTTCCAGTTTATAAAGAGATGCGAGACTTATACGTAGCAGGTATAGACGGTATTGATATTGGAGCGAATTAGACTTCTAAGGAAACCAGAGACCCGTCTGATTTCTGCATAATGATTAAGAAACGTGCGTTTGGTATGAATGACCCTCAGTATGTTGCTATGTACAAGGATAGACCTGGAGACATCAGAGAAGCCTATAAAATAGCTATGTGTTTAGCTCGCTATTATAATTGTAAAATAAATATAGAAGCTACTCGTATGGGTATGGTTACTTGGGCTAGAGAAAAAGGATGCCTTAACTATTTTATGAAGCGCCCAAGAGCTACTCTAACTGACGTTAGAAATGGAACTACTAAATAGTATGGAACTCCTGCTACAAAAACTATAATCGAATAGCATACTGATTTAACAGCCGCCTTTATAGAAGACTATTGCCATACTATATGGTTCGAAGAAATGCTAGAATAGTTCACTGCATATAATGATGAAAATAAGGGTAAGTATGATATTGTAGCCGCTGTAGGTATGACTGAGTTAGCAGACCAAGAGCTATCAGGAAGACAGCCCGTACTTGTGGAGAAAGAAGTTGAATAGTTCCAAGATCTTGGTTACTATTACGACGAGAGAGGAATTAAAAGATTTGGAGTTATTCCAACTAAGAAAACTCCTGAACTTAATATGCAAAGAAACGAATATGATGACCCATACAGAGTTGAAACAAGTGATCCTAGAATATATGAGGGACTTGTACAAAATGGAGTATATAGGCGGACTAGATATTGAGAGTTTAGACCCAGTTGGGTATAAAGTCTCTTTTAACTTTGATAGGTCAGAAATGCCATTAGTAATAATAGCAGATTTACCAGACGAAGAATTTCTGCCATTTATTAAGGAAGAATTAAGAAGTAGGAAGTTACAAAGAGTTAAGTATTATAACGCTACTAAACTTCCTCCAGAACAACATAATTTATGTTATGAAAGAGAAGGAATTGATAGACAAGACAAACGAGGCTATTGCGGAACTTGTATATGATAAGTATGAGTTACAGAAAGCTTATAATTATTATAATGGTAAAAGAGATCCTGAATAGTTCCGTTATCTGGAAGAAAACTTCGGAATAGGTAGCCCCACTTCGGTAGAGTTTACGCCTTTATTAAAGAAACACGTAGATGCTCTAGTTGGAGAATATTTAGGAACTCCTATACTTCCGAAAATTTCTTGCAAAGATTCAGATACTATCAGTAATATAACAAGAGAAAAATAGCTAGAAATAACCAAGGGAATAGTAAAGTTTTTGAAAGACCATTTAAGTAATTCAATTCTTAAGTTTATTGATGGCAAGGATATTACTGATAAAGCTGTAAAGACTTAGTTAGATAAAATTATATAGGATATTGACCAATCCTTTATTTCTCAATATGAAATTGCAGCTTAGAATATAGTACATTATATTATGCAATCCAGAGAAACCGATTTAATTACTAAGTTACGTTAGTTACTAACAGACTTATTAATTACTGGTTATACATTCTTTAGAGTGAAATCATCGGCTTCTGGAACTAATATTGAAATAGAGGTATTAAACCCACTTAATACATTTGTTGATAGAAATCCAGAATCTCCATATGTAAGGAACTCATATAGAGTTGTAGTAAGAAAGTGGATGAGTAAGAGTTAGATTTTAGCTAAATATGGCAAAGAAATATCTAGAGAAGATTTAAGAAGACTAAAAGATGAATGGCGAGCTGATGATTCAGCTGCTGTTTATAGAAGAGTATATGGAGATACTTGTACAGTAGTAAATGAAGATTAGAATCATGAAACCATTCCCGGCTATCCAGACAATGAATATAGTGCTCATAGGTTCTAGTTAATCCCAGTCTATGATGTTGAATGGATTGAAACAGATGATGATTTTGTGATGTAGAGATACAATACTATCAGAATAGGAGAAGAGATATATATTCTTAGAGGATTAGACAAGACTGTTATGAGGTCTAAAGATAATCCCAACTTCTGTTCTTTATCGGTAAATGGAGTATATTTCTTAAATCGCTCTTAGTAGCCTTATTCTCTTATATTAAAATGTGCACATCTGTAGGATAGATACGACTTATTAAACTATTATAGAGATAATCTAATAGCTAATAGTGGTACTGCTGGAGTTATTATGGATATGTCTCTGTTGCCTACCAACTTAGGAGTTAAATGGCCAGAACGAGTACAAAAATGGTTAGCTTATAAAAAAGGTGGTATCATGTGGATAGACTCAAGCCAAGAAGGTAGGAATGACGGACAGCAAGCTCCAAACTAGATATATAACGGATTTGATGATACCTTAAAAGCATAGGCTGTATAGGCTATTGAACTAGCTATTCAATCAGTAGAACAAACTACATCATCAATAACTGGAGTATTTAGGGAACGACTTAACGGTATAGAAACTAGAGATGCAGTTACTAATATTAAGTAGGGAGTAGCTAACTCGTATATAGTAACTAAGCACTATTTTTAGCAGATGGATTTAATAACCTGCGAGATACTACTAGATAGTCTTAATTAGGCTAAAGTTACTTATAAGAAAGGATTAACTGGAACTATTATACTTGGGGATAAATATCAACAGATATTCACCGCACTTCCTGAGTATTTTACTGTTACTGACTACGATATTCATATTACTGCTAGTTCAGAAGTGATGGAAGATTTATAGACTATAAAAGCAATCATTCCAGAGTTCGTAAAAAGTCAACAGATGGATCCAGATATTATTTTTGAGGCTCTTACATCTAAGAGTCTGACAGACCTTAAATATAAGGTTAAGAAAGCTGTTCAAGTTCGCAAAGAGGAAAATAATCAGCTTCAGCAACTACAAGAAAAATTAGAAGAAACTTCTCAATAGGCTCAGTAGTTATAGCAAGAATTATAGAAAGCTCAGCAAAAGATTGAAAGCTTAGATGAATAGAGACTGGGATTAGAATAGTAGAAGATGCAGTTAGAATATAAAGTTAACTGGCTTAAAGCTCAGTCTGATTCTACTTATAAAGATAGACAAATGGATATTGAAGAAAAAAGAACTGAAATAGAGTTGGCTTAGCTTCATGATGGAAATCCATATAATGACAAAATAAGACAAATACATTAATATGGCAACTGGAACAATTGTATACAACAAAGATTAGTAGTAGATTTATCCTATCTCTGATGGGACAGTAATTATAAGTAATGCTTCCGGTTCTAAATCAAATGTAGAAGACGACTTAAAAAAATTATTTAAGTAGGTATCAGATTTATCCGGTTCAAGTGAAGCAGTTAATAGTATTATTATTAAAATACATTATCTCCCTGCTAATACTGCCGATGAATCTGAAATAAAACTATCAAGTAAGTAGTGGTCTGATACTTTTGAGCTTCCAACAGAAGAGAATCCATATATATGGAAAAGAACTAAATTTACTTTTTAGGGAGCTAATGAATCATAGGGAACTACTATCTATGAAATAGTAGCGAGTGATGTCTCTACTATTATATAGACTATATATACTAGAACCGAGGGAATAACACCAGTTATAGAGTATAAACAAAAAACGAATGAAAAAGGAGATCCTCTCTATATAGATTCTGACGGGAGAGAAACCACAGAAGTAACCTCTATTAAAGCCTATGACTATAACTACTACTGGAATGGACAGCCCTCCTCTAGGATTGATAAATTACCTCCTACTCCAGATGGATAGTCTTATACCTGGACTGACTATCCACAAGATATTAGTTTATCTTTTACTTCTGTTTTTATGTCTAGACGTATAAAGCAATCTGGAAAGTGGGGACCTTTTTCTACACCAGCTCAATACGGTCAATGGCCTAACACTTAATATTATTGCAATATGGAATTTAGTATTGATATACATACCCAAATTAATGGGGAAATACTGATAGAAGATTTCTCAAAAGAATATGGCTAGTATATTGATGAAGATGTAGAGGTAGTAACTTCTTACGACTCCTATAAGTATAGTGAGAGTGCTACCTTGAATACTATCATCAAAGTTAGTATAAGCGATGCTACTCTGATAGATGTCCTACTTAATGACCATACAGAAGACTTAGACTCGTGTATGTTTAAGGTCAAGGATGATGGTTATTACGTAGTAGACCATATCATTATTCCTAATATGAAATGGTATGAAAATTCATCGGACGAATACAAGGAATACTATGAGACTATCTATGTTACTGATGGAGAAAAATTATATAAAGAAGTAGAAGGTAAGCTAGAAGAGTGTACAGTTAAAGAAGTTCTTGAACGAAACATAGAAGGAACTACTATAAAAAAATGTAAGGTAGATGTTTTCTTTACAGGAAACTTGTAGTAGTGTTACATTAATTATTGTAAGAAACTCTTTGATGCTTTACTAAATAAGTGTCTAACTAGAGATTAGGAAGCAGATATATTTGCTCGAGATTTCATATGGATGACTCTTAACATTATAGATTATTTAATATGCTTTAAACAATTCATGGAGGCTGAAAGATTACTAGCGATGTTCCGTACCTGTGGAGGATTCTGTGACAATCACCACCATGGACATAAACGTATAGGTTGTGGATGCTCTTAAGAGAAAGGCTATTAAAAGGTATGAGGATTTTCTAAGAAAACTCAAAAAGGGATATAAACCAGATTATCAAGATATTCTTAATCTAATTTGTTTTATTAACCTACCTGTAAGACTAGATAATCACGAATTTATTAAATAGCAATTATTAAACTAGAATGATACAGTCTATTTACACTTCGGTAAGTAACGCAGATATAGTGCCTTGTGGTAAAAAGGGTAAGCCTATAAAATGTGAGCCTATACCTCTCTTAAGAAATAACTATTTAGGAGAATATAGGACAGAACTAGAAAAAGCTAAAGTAAGAAAGAACTTAGGTATTGCTGATGAGTAGAGTCTATTGTGGGGAAACATTAGTGGAACCATAGAACTGCAAAAAGACCTAGTATAGTATATAGAACAAAAATGGACCTATACTAGTGACGTTGCAGAAGGCATTAATACTGTGAAGGATGCCCTAGACTATGCCCTATACTTTATTAGCGAATATGAATCTAATACAGAAGCAATAGAAGAACTGAAAGTCGATATAAGCAATATTAGAACTTCTATATCTGTATTGAAGGAGGATTTACAGCGAGAAATTGATACTAATAGAAAAGGAATTAATAATCTATCTGAAGAAATAGTAAAAATCAATGAAGCTATAGTTGAGTTGAACAATGCTATTGAGAATATAGATGTTGATAAAAACATTCTTAATTGGATTAAGAATAGTCTCCAAAATTCCAAAACTATAGAACTAAAGGAAAATAATTCCTTAGAGGTGATTTTATCTACTTAGGAAGATAATGCTATTCATTTAATAGAATAGGAGATTGGAGAGGAAACCTCTTCTATTATCCTTCCAGGTATCTATGTTAAGAATCTTGAACCTGCTCTAGAAGAAACAAAGAAAGAAGTATAGAAAACTTAGGAAGCACAACAAGAGACAAATACTAAAGTAGAAGCTAATACTGAAAGTATTACTAATATACAAACTAACTTAGAAACTATAGCTACTTATTAGACGGAACTCCCAGATGATACTACTTCAACAGTAATTGAAGGGACTACAGTAGAGAAACTTAAGGGCAAGCCCTTTAATGAAATTATTGATACTTTACTGTTTCCAACAGTAGTTAGAGATTTAGTATACCCATAGCTTTATTATAGTTTTACTTCTCAAATAGTAGAAGTGGGAACTGCTTTATTAACTCCTACACTTACATTTATAAAGAATGATGCTGGAGAAGAAACTGACAGACGAGAAACTATTACTTATAACAGTTCTCCTGTAGAGTCTGATACATATAATTCTATTGGTACTTATACTCACTCTGGTACAGTGAGTTATGCCGCTGGAGAATATTTGATAAATAATAAAGGAGAAGTTACAGATAAGAGAGTAGAAGCTGGTTCTATTTCCGCTACCGCTTAGGTAGTAGCCACATATCCTTGGTATTCTGGTAATACTGATGGTGTGATTAAATAGGCGCTAGTTCCTTTTGGACAATCGTCTGGAACTATCACATTTTCACTAAGTGGTAAGGCTATTATAAAATTGCCAGGAAGTAACACATAGTTAAATTCATTTACCGTAGATGGAGGACTTGGATATTTAAATGTAGACCTAAGTGGTTGGGAAACGTCTACCGAGTAGATAAATGGATTTACTTACAAGGTATGGACTAAGAAAGATACTTACTCCTCAGCATTGCCACATCAAATTAACTTTATTCTATCACAATAATGGCATTTAAATATACAGGTGATGCTACCTTAGGTGTCGCTTTAACCGTAGAAACTCCGAAGCCTCTCGATAATAGAACAGTCGTTAATAACTTAGACGAACTTTATTCTATTCCAGAGAAGTATGCTTATCAAGGTATGACCGTTGCTAACATAGATAACGGAAATATTTATATGCTGATTGATAAGTCTAAGATTAAATACAAGGAAGGATGGAAAGCATCCTATGAATCTATCTAGATAATCACCTGTACAGAGGCTGAATATAAAGAATGGTCTGAGAATACTACAGACGATTTTAGGCCCATAGATGAAAGTAAACCATATCTTCATGCTGAGACATATTATTATATATATGAGGATAGCTTAGACGATAACTAGTTTTACCTATCCGCGGAATGGGGGAAAAAGATAGAAGAGCAATTAAAATAGAAGGCTCTTAATACTACTGTAGTATAGATTAGAACAGACTTAGATAACACTATTGCTAGCCTATCAGATTATGCTACACTGGAAGAATTAACTACTAATTATGTCTCTAACGATTCTTTAGCTCTATCACTGACTAAGTATTATACTAAGGAAGAAACAAACGATATTTTCGTTACTAAAGAAAGCCTTAGAGGAGAGGGAATGGAAGGAGATGATTTTGTCTTCGTTACAAAGAAAGAATATGAGGAAGATTAGTAGGCTATCCAAGACGAGTTAGATAAAACTCTTAAGGTAGATGGAGATGGCTCCTTAGAAAGCATCACTGTTGGGTAGATAAAATCTCCTGTAGTGGAGGGAGAGGGCTAGTTAGTAGTAGACGTTAAGTCTGAAGGATTATTTATAGGTGAAGATTAGATTGCTACTGAATCGGATATTCCGAACTTAGTAACATTAACTGAAGAAGAGTATCTAAAGTTAGTAGAGGAAGGGACGGTAGAGCCTGATACATATTACTATGTATATGACGTCACAAATGATGCAAAGGTTTATATTACTAAGGAATATTTGGATTAGAATTATCATACTACCAATCAATATCAGTCCTGGGTTGCTACAAATTATTACTCCAAGAAGTAGATTGATGAAATAGTTCAAGGTTTGCAAAAACTTGGAAACTACGTTACTACAGAAGATATTAAGGCTTATTATACTATTTAGCAGGTTGATGACAAATTTCTTACTAAGGAAAATGCTCAGTCTACTTATGCTACTCAATAGTCATTATCTGATTTATCAGATTAGATAGCCGAAGATTACGTAACAAAAGAAAGTTTAAGGGGAGACTCTCCTGAAACCGGAGATGATGATTTCATATTTGTTACCTAGAAAAAATATCAGGATGATTAGGCTGCTGCTGCTAAAGAATTTAGCACTGAGCTTTTGAAATCTACATCAGTAGAAACTTCTGATATTACTATTTAGAAAATTGGAGAAAAAGAAGTACAATAGGGAACAACTGGAGAACCTTCTGAGGAAACAGGAACTGAGCAAGTTATTGAGAGTTCTGTTAAACTTACCACAGAAGATAACAGGCTATTTGCTGGAGGCAAGCAAGTTGCTATTACTGAAGAAGTACCAAAACTTGTATGCTTACCACAAGCTGATTATGATGACCTAGTTGAGAATAGTAAGACTGAAGAAGATACTTATTATTGCACCTATGGAGAAAAAGATTTACAAGATACTGGATATGTTAGAAGCGAATATCTTATAGAGAGATACTACACCAAAGCTGAGGTAGAAGAACTAATTAGCTAGGCCGTAGCCGAATTGTAGAAAAAGATAGACGCTTTATAGCCAGGTTCTAGTGTAGAGGTAGATGGAGAAAATGAACAATTAATATTTTAAACAATATGGGAACAATTTATATTGAAGGACAGTTTAAGAGTTCTGCCAAACCAGTAAAAGTTGTTGGAGGAGGCTCTGGAGTAGACTAGGAAGTTCTCAAGAACTATGCTACTAAAGCAGAATTGTAGAAGGCTGTTGAGGACCTAACTGCTTCCATAGAGGGAATAGATCACGATGTAGTTGGTGAAACTTTAATAATACAATGATATGGCAGCAATCAAATCTATAAAGGTTGGGGAAACCACATACGATTTAAAAGCTACTTACGATGGTGCTGGAAATGTTATAGATACGACATATGCCAAAGCTAATGCAATTCCAACTAAAACTTCTTAGTTACAGAATGATAGTGGATATTTGACTGAGCATTAGGATATTAGTGAATTAGCTACTAAGGGTGAGCTTGAAGGCAAAGTAGATAAGGAGTTAGGAAAGGGACTTTCTGAAGCCAATTATACTAAAACTGAGAAGGAAAAGTTAAGTACTATAGCTAATAATGCTAATGATTATGTACACCCAACTACTTCTGGAAATAAACATATTCCATCTGGAGGAGCGTCTGGATAGATGCTAGTTTTCTCAGCAGATGGTACTGCTGAATGGGCAGATTCAAGTTCTAAGCTAGAAGAGCAATTTACAGCACTAAATGAGGCTTGGGAAGAATTGTAGAAGGCACAACAAAAGCTTGATAAGTAGGTTACTGAGCTAAATAGTAATATGGATTTATATTCCTATGGAGTAGAATGGAATGTTACAGTAGCATCTCCGGAACTTACTAGAATAGGTAATCCTTTGTTGCATAAATCTCTTCCTATTCAGTCAGCGTATAGAGGTTGTGTAGCAAACAATGATGTAGTAAATTACTATCTGTTTCCAGATGACTGGTCTTATAAAGAAGACGGCAAAACTCCATCTGTCTTAGATGGAACTGATGGAACAGTAAGAGTTAATACTCCTAAATTTTATGGAAAATCTGGCAGCGATGGAAACAAAAGATGGGTTAGAACTTCTACTGTCAAAATTGATGATTCATGGGTAGAAATTCCTGAACTATTAATAGATGCATACAGAAGTACAGTTGATACCACAGTCTCTGCAACTCCAAAAGCTGTATCAGTAGTTAATACTACTACTGCATTTAGAGGTGGAGGAAATAGAGCTAACTACGATGATTATCTAACTACAGAAGTAAAAACTAAGGATATATTCAGAAGTGATTTAGGAAAGCCTAGAACTAATATTTCTAGAGCTACTATGAGAACATATGCAACAAATGCTGGTTCAGAATTGCTATGCTATGAATATTACAAATGGATATTCTACTGGAATTATGTTATTGAATATGCTAATTTTAATTCTTAGGCTGCATATAATGCAGAGTTAACTGCGGATGGATATCATCAAGGGGGTTTGGGACCTGGAGTTACAGATTGGGCTAACGCAGCTACAAGTTGGTCAGGATATAATGCAACATATCCACTTACGCCTTGTGGTTACTGCAATGAATTTGGTAACTTCACTGGAGTAAAAGATTTAGTTATTCCAGAATGTACAGCTCAAGGTGGCACAAATACAGTAGCAACTCATACATTTAAAGTACCTCGCTGGAGAGGGTTCGATAATCCGTTTGGAGACATTTGGACTAACCTGGACGGAGTAGTTATAGTGAGAGCAGCTGCTAATGAGATTAGCACTGTCTATACAACTACTAACATATCGGAATTTACAGACGTAGTTGGAGAGAAAACCGTTGCAGGATACGAAGTAGCATCGGATGGTTATATTAAGGCATTTGACTTAGGTAAAACCGCTGAAATAATTCCATCCGCTGTTGGAGGAAGTACTACTACTTATATTTGCGATTCCCATTACTGCAACGCAAGCAGCACAGCGCTTCGCACGCTGCTGGTGGGCGGCGACGCGTATGGTGGCAGCGGTGCGGGTCTCGGCTATTTCGCTTCTAGCAATGTCGTCGGCGTTGCCAGTTCCATTATCGGGTTCAGGACTCTGAATAGAGTATCTTAAGATATACAATATAAAAATCGATTTAGATGATAAATCGTAGGATATTACTTCTAAAAACCGTTGATTGGCAAAAAAGTACTGCTAGTAGGCAGCAACGCGAATAATGGCAGCAATGCAGGTCTCAGCTATTTCAATTCTAACAATGACGTCAGCAATGCCAATTCCAATGTCGAGTTATTATATATTTAGAAACATTTTATTATTTTTTTTTAGTTTGCTAAGTAATATCCTTGCCTCTAGGCAAAAGATAACGTAGTGTTGAATGAAGGGTGTTAGTAGGTTAATTCTCGAACGCTTCCGATGAAATATATAAAAAATTGAAACGTGTAGGATATTTGCACGAGAAAGTATACGCTGAAGATAACATCGAACTAGCTGACGATAAAGCCAGAAGAAATAAGTCTATTAGATGTGGAATCAAGCAGCATGATAAGAATAGATTAAAAGAAAATAAGGAATTATCCGATAAGTTAAGGGATTTGATTTATCAAACCTCTGAATATAGTACCTTTATAATATACGAACCTAAAGAAAGATTAATCTTTAGACTTCCATACTATCCAGATAGAATAACTCACCATGCTATAATGAATATTATGGAGCCTATTTGGACTAGTATATTTATAGACCAAACATATTCCTCTATACGAAATAGAGGTATTCATAAAGTAGAGTATGATTTGTTTAAGGTGTTATAGAAACATCCAGAAGAAACAAAGTATTGCTTGAAAATGGATATAAAAAAATTCTATCCTTCTATAACTCACGACATTTTATACGAAATGTTATAGAGAAAGATAAAGGATAAAAAACTATTAAAACTGTTGAAAGAAATAATTTATTCAGCGAAGGGAGTTCCTATTGGAAATTATCTATCACAATTCTTTGCAAATTTATATCTGACATATTTTGACCACTGGGTAAAAGAGGAGTTAAAATGTAAGTACTACTTTCGATATGCTGACGATATTGTGATTCTTGGTAATGACAAGAATTATTTGAGAAATGTATTAGTATCTATAAAACTATATTTGAAACAGGTTCTTAACCTAGAGTTGAAGCCTAATTATCGAATATTCCCTGTAGAAAGCAGAGGTATTGATTTCGTAGGCTATAAATTCTATCATACTCATGTTCTACTGAGAAAATCTATAAAAATGAGGATGTTTAGGCTTATAAATCTATATAAATAGAATAAGATTGATAAAGATGAATTGAATAGAAGAATGAGGTCTTATTTTGGATGGATGAAATTTTGCAACTCTAAGAACTTGCTGAGAAAGGTAGAGGAGTTAACTGGATTGAAATTCTCTAACTGGAATGGAAAAGAAGTTAACATATCTAAGTTTTATAATAAATATATTCACATTGTAGAGGTTATTGATTATGACAATCATTTTCGAGTGCATTTCATGTATAACAATAAACCCTACTATTTTAAAAGTAAGAATAGGAGATTACACTATTCTTTGCTTAGATACAAATTTCCTATAAATTTTAAAATAACACCTTATGTTAGAGCCGAATAGAATACAAATGGACGTTTATCCTTAGACAATCCAAAAACTTGGGAACGGTACTTATTACTATAACTATGATATAAAAGAAATTAGTGTTGAAGTACTTGATTTAGACAATACCATAAAAGAAAAAACTTACTATAGTTTTATCTAGGTATTATTAAATGGACAGCCTAATTACAAAGATTGTGTAAAAGCTATAGTTAGAAGATTCCTTACAGTCGATGAAGAATTTGATTTAATCAATTCATATAATAGCTATTCAGAAAATCTTACTTCTGATTCTGAAGTTATTAATGAATATAAGGAATATCTTAACATATTAAAATAGATAAAAGCTAAAGTCAAGGAAGATTTTGCTAAATTATGATATATAGAAATGGTAAGTTAATATTACAGGTCCAAAAAGATATTCTAGAACTTGTAGAACAAGTTTAGCAAAGAGTACAAAAGAACATTGGAGCTATATATAAAGGGTCGTAGTTAGTCTGGCTTACCGTATACGATGCTGTTAGAAGCTGTTTTGGTAGCGGAACTTGGCTACAAGACAGACCTTGGTTAAAAGATGATTCATGGAAAAATAATTGATTTGTAAAAAATGGCAAAATTTGAAAATTTACCTAATCAGATTACAGATTTAGCAACAGAATGGGATGGACATTCTGGAATGGAGGTTGAGGATTTCATAAGCCGAAAAATAGAGAAGACAGAGGGATAGGATATAGTAGATGCATCGTATGATTCTTCTACTAGCATCCTTACTCTTCTTAAGAGTAATGGAGATAAGGTAGAAACTGAAGTATCAGTTATTCCTCCCACGTACTCTTATGGTATTATGGTGTATGGAGTAATGTTAGACAATAAGACTGACAAAATCTATACCGAGGCTAATAGTTCTCTTTTGATGCAATATAACTCTGATAGAAATGTTAAGGTTGGTATTGCAATGTACGCCGTTGCTACTACTTCTGTAACAACAGATAGAATTGGACCTTTCAATGTTAAGATTAGTTATGGAACTCAATCTGGAACATTTAGAGTAAACAATATTAAATATAACTAGTGTATTATTGATTCTTCTACTGGAGCAATTACTGGAGTTAATGTATCATCAGAGGAATTAATTGATACTCTAGCTTGGATAGATATTACTGAGTTATTTACTAAAACTTAGTCTGCTAAGAAAATTACTGCTCAGGTAATAGATGACCCTGAAGTAGAAGATACTTTAGACCTTCCAATTACTACAGAAGTAATCACTCTTAATTACAATGGGGAAGTTGTCTTAAGTAACAACCTAGTTAATTTCTCTTTAACTGGAGGAACAACTAGCAATTATCACTTAGAGGGATTTAATAACGGCTCTGCACTTTCTACAAGTGGAGGGGTATTGAATTATTCTAGTTTAACCTCAGGACTTAATCAATTAGCTGTAAAGGCAGTCCATAATACTGAGAGTTCTATTTATACAGACTATATTTATGTAGATATTATTTATACATATAATTGCGCAGAAACAATCGTTGCTATTAATGGAGTAAGTAATGGTATTGCGAACAATGGCGTAGCTACTCTATATGAGTTAACTGTATTTAGCCCAGATAATAGCTCTATGGCTATAACTACTTATCTAGAGAATGAAATGCCAGACTCTGAAAGTATGAATCCTACTGAAATCATGAAGTATGAAGTTATTAGCGCTTCATCTTACAATGAATAGGGAGTCTACGACACTTCGTATAAAAAATATATAGAGATAAATAGTAGCGATTCTGAAAAATATTTAGTAATTAAAGTAGATGATACTTACTATAAGTTCTATACTGTATTTACTAATAGTTTAGGATAGACTACCGCCTATACAAGCAACTTCAAAACTATGAGAGTAGAGGCAGTGAATCCAGAATTTATATATTCGTAGGATATAGCTCCTTCTAAGAACTTTGACTAGATTGAAGGCTACTTAAATGATATTTTTGTTACTGACGAATATGCCACTGGTTCAAATCCGGCTACGGTAATATCAGATTTGGAATCGTCAGACGGATGGTAGGAAGAAGATGGGCGTACAATATTTAAAGTATCTGCACAGGATAATCCTATACTAAAATCACCTCTAAGTTTAGGATTAGGAAATAATTTCACTATTGAATTAGGATTTAAAACTTATAACATTAGTGATGAGAGCAAACCAATAGCTACAATAGGAAACTTCTAGTTGAGACCTACTCAATTCTGTTGGAATACTGAGGATACTGATTTATTTAATGCTAGAAATGCTCAATTCCAAGAAGGAGTAGAGACTCATGTATTAGTAACTGTATAGAAAGGCTTTGTTATCTCTAAGAGTGATATTTATTATCCGAACTTCCTAGCTAGCTTCTAGAGTGCTTTTGATTAGGTAGCTCCTACCACTAGCATTAACTTAGTTAGAATATATGTAAATGGAGTAATAGATAGAGAAATTTCTTTAACAGATTCAGAACTTAATACGTTCACTTCTGCAGCACTGTAGATTAATCCTACAACTGCTGATATTGATTTTTATCTATTCAGAGTATATAATAGTACTGTTCTTACTTTCAATCAGGTTTAGAAAAATTATCTTTCTTTCTTGAAAGAAAAGACCTCTAAAGAAGAGTTCTTCGACAAGAATGATATTCTTGGAACTAATGGAGAAATCTCTTTTAGTAGAGCTAATAGTAAATATAATACTTTAGTATATGTATTCCCGACTGGAGCTAAATTCCCACATAGAGCTTGGGGAGGTGAAGATAATGAAACTCCTCCGCAAGAAACAGCATAGAAAAAATCTCCAGTAACTTTATTTGTTAACTATGCTAACCCTGCTGTTAATAACTTATACGGAGGTAGATTAACTCATGGTCGAGTAAAAGGGCAAGGTTCATCTGCAATGAGATATTTAATTTGGAATGTTACCTATGCTTTGAATAAATTAAAGGATTAGGGAGGACTAAAAATAAAGAGTCCATTTACTCCATACTCCTAGTTAGATACAGATACTAATACGTTTAGAGAAGATGCTTCTTCTACGAAGGGTTACTATGTAATGCCTCCTTATGATGGATAGCAAGATACCACTGCATATAAGATAACTAAATTAGTAGGTAAAGTAAACTTTGCTTCTTCTATGCAGTCTCATAAGATTGGTTCTTGTAAATTATTTGATGATGCATATAAGGAATCTAGAGGAAATTTAATTTCAGGAGGATAGAAAGCTGTACATGAAGAACCATTCCTATACTTCTACTGGGAAACTGATTTAGAAGATGTTTCTACTGTAGAACTAGCAGATTTGTTAGATAATGATGAGTCTATCAAATTTATGGGATTCCAAACTTGGGGAGCAGGTAAAGGAGACGATGCTTCCAGCGGATATGACGAAGATATAACTCCGGAATATCTAATGCTAGAAGGTGGTGAAAACACTGACCCATCTGTAAACTTTAGACGTCCTTGGTAGGCGCTTCAAAGAGCCTCTGGTGTACTTGGAGAAGATACTTATGGACTAACTAATCAACCAACTATAACTTATACTAATTCTTTACTTCGTCCTTGGGATAATCTTTTAATCGAAGATGAATCTGTTGTATACGATTAGAGAGGAGCTTGGGATATTGATTATGGTTGTGAAGAAGTAGAAAATGATAGTGGAAAGACATACTTCCAATTTGCTGAATCAGTACATGAATCTTTAAAGAAGTTTAGAGAGTTCTACGACTTCGTTTATACACATGATTACAACATGGTTCAGACAAGTGCTACTAGTCCTTCTGGATGGGATGTAACTAAAAAGTACATTGTAACAGCTAGTACTTGTACGCTAAATCCAACTAGTCATAAGTCCGGAGATATTTATCGTTATGATGATATTAACGGAACTTGGGTATGTGCGGGAGTAAGTTATGAATCTGCTACTGGATGGGCTAGAGCTAATATCTACGAGTTAGCTGGAACAAGTAGCGCTTTAGGTATTCCTGCTGCATTAGATGCAATGAAAGCTAATTTCATTACAGGAATTAAGAACTACATAGATGTAAATGATATTGCTTTCCACTAGGCTTTTATTAAGTTTGTATCTGGAACTGACAATAGAGCTAAAAATACATATTTCCAAATTATTGGAAAACTAAGAGAAGAAAACGAAGAAGGAGAATTTGTTGAGAGTGGTAAGGGGGATTATCTAGTTAGACTTATTGGAGACGACTTAGATACTATCTTAGTAACTGATAACAACGGTCTTCAATCTAAGCCCTATAATTTGCTAGAGACTTCCTATAGAGAAGCTGACTCAGTATATTGGGGAGATGCTAACAATGTATTCTTCTATATGTTTGACCAATGTTTCGAATCTGAAATAAAAACATATTTAGCAAGTGTTATAAATACTGCATTTAAGAACAGTAACAGTATGGAAGATAAATCAAATTACTTCTATAAAGTGTTCTTTAATGTTCAAGAAACGTTCCCAGCAGTAGCATATAACCATACAGCTAAGATATATTATGAAAATGCTTAGGCTATTAAAAATTCTAAGGTACTTTCATATTATAGTAACAACGAGATTGAACCTATCGAACAAAGCCACGGCTCTTGCTTAGCTTGTGAGAAATAGTTCATGACCAAGAGATTTGCATTCCTTTCTACTTATGCATAGACTTCTTTAGGAGCTATTGCACTAAGAACTGCAAGTTCTGCAGGTAGTGGTGATACTCTGAGATTAAGAATGGAGTTTGAACCATATTAGGATTGCTATCCTGTTTATCATTACAACGGTAAAAACCTTTATCTATCTAATTTCTAGACATCTAACTTTGATGCAATTAAGAATTTAGCATAGACAGGAAATAGTTATACAGCCGAAATCAATCAAGGAGATCCTGCAATTAACCAAGGTATATACTTAACTACTTTATATAAGAAGTTAAATATTTTAGGTTTAAAGATGTCTACTATTGATGCAGATTTTGCTAGAACTACTGAGTTCCAAATTGATAATGCTTAGTTAGACGATTATACTAGTCTATTCCCAAGCGATTATCCGGACTTAGCTATCAGCTTATTTACTCCTTCATTCCCAGTATTAGAGAGCTTAACTCTTAGAAATATGACACTTCCTACAGAAATGGACTTGTCTAAATTCTTAAAGTTAGAGACTATAGACTTCTCTAAGACTACTACTAAGAGTGTAGTATTCCCACAGACTGGTAGATTAAAGAATGTAATTCTTCCAGATACTATAGAAACATTTAGAATCTATGATAATCCAGGATTGACTGATATTACATTTGAAGGATTGAATAATTTATCAACAGTATATATTGACTGCGATAATGTAGGAAGTTTTGATGTGGCTAATTTCTGCGAATAGTTAATTAACTGCAATGCCCTTCAGTCAGTAACTATTAGAAATGCAAATTTATATATAACAGAAGATGCTTTAAGAAAGATGATTCTTACAAATACTTGTAACTTAACTGGAGATATTTACATTGTAAATACTGCAGGAAGTACAACTCTTAAAGCAATTAGCTTTGCTACTAAATAGTTACTTGTTAACACATTTGGTGACATTTCTGACCCTGAATCTAAGATTAGAATACACTTCCAAAGTGCAGAAATTTTGGATTTCAGTTGCGCTGGAGAAGTTTCTGTATATTACTAGGCTGGAGAATCCGGAACTATTGTTCGTCAAAATCTATTTGATATTACAGTAGATTCTGGTAATGATGTTGAAATTAAATAGGGAACTAACCCATATAATCCATCTGTAAATGGATACTTAGATATTACATACTCTATGTCAGGAGTATCTACTGATGTAGCTACAATTGATTAGACTGGTGCTATTACTTTAAAGAAAGAATCTAGTAGTACTGCTACAGTAACTATCAGTATGAAGGTTGCTAATAGTGGAACTCCCATTAGAAAAACTGTTAAAGTAAGCTTCGCTTGGAAGGCTCCTTAGCTTGGAGACTTTGCATATGCTGATGGTACGTTTACTAGCTCATTTGATGCTACTAAGACTTTAGTTGGTCTAGTGTATGCAAAGGATGAAAGTGATGATACGTCTGGAGTAGTTTACATCATTGGTAAGGAATACACTGATGAAGAAAAGTCTTACTACTTAGGATATAGTGCAGATGGAAATTCTGGTTCTCAGGAATAGATATTACAACAGCTGTATTAGGTACAAGCCTATTTGTCTAGCGTGTCTGTTTCTAATTATGAAACTGTTTCTGGTACTGCTACTCCTAACTTAATTAATAATATTAATGTATCTACCTACAACATACAGGTAAATACAGCATTTGCTGGTAAGTCTGATACTGAATTATATATTAATCATGTAAATAGTAAGTTACTTCCTATTTTGTATAATAACTCAGCTTGTAAGCCTTATATTAGCAGAAAACAAGTTTCTTCAGGAGGTAGTACTTCATGGGAATACTACATAGAATCTAAGTCTAACTTAAATAATCTATGTGAAGCTATTCAGACAGTATGGACCAATGCTTCTGGAACAGATATTATGAGCTGTCTATTATATCCATACTTCTATAGTATGTAGGTATATGAACCGTCTGTAAAGGATGGAGAAACTCTAAATTCAGCTTATAAGAAAGGTAATTGGTATGCTCCTTCAGTAGCTGAGTTCTCTAGAATTATTTACTATAGAGGTTATAGTGTCTCTGGAAGTAATTTCAATACTGGAGATACAGTAAGATAGCCTATTAGTACCTCAGTTTCTAATGGAGGTGGAGTATTAACTACTCCTATATTCTCTATTGCTTATTCTAGAGCTACTAATTAGTTCCCATCTGTATGGTCTAATATAGTAGGTTCTGGAGATAATGCTGGAGTAAATAATATTACTACTTCTATTAACTCGTCAGCTGCTAACAACTATTCTTATCAAAGAACTTAGCAATATGACGGAGGTTCTGGAGGTTATACATACTCTAATGAATGGGTTACTGGTAGTTATAATGACCCATCTTACTGGAATACTGTTCAATATAACAATGCTTGGAGATTAACTAAACATCAAGGAGTACCGTTTACTAAATTTAATTATTCTAAGAATGGCTGATAATTTCATGCAAATAAGTCACGATAATCGTTATTATGTAATTAATAAGGATGACTCTTTGAAATCCTTACTCACTCACGAGGAGCTGTTAAGGCTCCCCTTGAGTGTTTGGAAGGAGTTATTTGAGCGAAAAGATGGAGTATGTTATTTTAAATTAATGCTTCCAGTTTTAGAAGCAGCTATTAAAGCATATGATAAATCATCTAACGTTGATTCGTTCTATTATAACGACAAAGAGTATTGGTTAGATAAAGCTACTAGAGTCGGACTACAAAATTTAGCTAATTGTAGTACTGGTAATATGTCTTTGGTTCTTGGTAGTGAAATAATCGAATTACCAGTAGACAAGGTAAAAGAATTTCTAGCTTAGCTAGAGGTGTACGCTGGGAAATGTTATGTAAACACAACTCAACATCTATTAGCTATAAAAGAGCTTAAGACAGTTGAAGATGTTATAAAATATGATTATACTTCTGGGTATCCAGATAAGATTACGTTAAATGAATGAGAATTTAGAAAAGGATAAAATATAGCTAGGGAATGAAAAGCCCTAGCTACTTCCTTCTAAATCATTACTTAATACTATAAAGCTTGGCTATGATACTAAGCCAGTTCCTCCACCTCCTGAAAATCATATTGATTTTATAGAAGGGGATTCTGTGATGACTACCATAAGTACGGGATTTGAACATAACGATAAGCCAGTCCCTCCACCTCCTGAAATCAACCTTAGCTGTAAAACTCCGAAACATAAAAATCCAGATTCAGTT
>OGQN01000371.1_pt1 | contig 42720 bp, 47 predicted proteins | sample 1553231 | NCBI WGS metagenome assembly OGQN01 (sample SAMEA2579950, study PRJEB22360) | human gut metagenome | biome: human gut; feature: human-associated habitat; material: faeces | place: Denmark | collected 2008/2010 | reverse complement strand
CATACCGCAGAAGAAAGTAGAAGCACCCAAAATCTGCACCAAAGTTAAAATGGGCTTCATGGAAGCACTGATATTCTTCGCCAACATACGATAAACAGTTACTCCTAATACCATGAACAAACCGTAGCCCGAATCACCCAAACACAGCCCGAAAAAGAGCATAAAGAAGGGTGCGAAGAACGGCGTCAAGTCCAGTTCATTATACTTAGGAAGCATATACAACTTCATAATCGGTTCAAACAGACGGAAGAACCCTTTATTGTTCAACTGAATAGGTACATTGTCCTCCGGCGTAGGATCGGCAATTTCAAAGTACACTTCCTGTTGGTTCAGAAAATCAGTAATCTCCGGAATTTGCGTAGCCGGAGCCCAGCCTTGCAATAACATCAGCTTGTTATCCGCAGCCTGTTCCGTATTCAGCACCACTTTAGAAAATTCTATCTGCGAGTGGACATTTGCTTGTGCAGCCTGCAAGGAAAGCAACTTCTCCCCCGCTATGGCAGCCAACTTATCATCCACCTCTTTAATCTGTTGTTTCATTTCTGGAACATTATTATAAATTACATCACAGAGTTTTATTTCCTTCTTAACTTTCTTAAGCATATCTGTAACTAGAATAATATCTTTAGTAATAGATTCTTTATCTTCCTCATTATTGCATTTATTTCTATGATAATATAATTTGTTTCTTTTATTAAGTATTATTTGTTTTTCTTTAAGTTTTTGAACTTTTAACTCATCTACTGCTCCTGTTGTTTCTAATTTGTATTTGCACATAAACCTAATCTGCTCTGAATAGAAATCCATCTTCTTTATTTCTTTTTGCATTTCTGGTGTTAGCTTATACTCAATATGATTTTTGTTATAAAATCCTAATAAAAACTTATAGTAATAATATAATGCAATTATTCCTTTTGGCTTGTACTTTTTCTTTATCTTGCCCTTTGATGAAAAGTTTTTTACTTTAATTACTCTATATGGAATTGGTTCTGGCATTCATACATAATCATTTTCAAGAATTCTGTTTTTTATATTTTCAACAGAATAATCTTCTCCAAAAGCCCTTTCAGCCCTTATATATCTTTTATAAGGTTCTCTTTTTACAGATAATTTTCCTGCTCTATAATAATAGTTATATCCCATTTTTTCCAATATTCTATCAAATTCTTTTGTAGTATAAGCATGTTTAATTGCATAATCTAAATCTTCTTTAACTTCTTTATGATAATCACTTTCTTGTATATGTTTTTTATAAAAGTTCTCAAAATTAATTCCAGATTTGCATTTCTTTTCTTCTAATACACTTAAGCCATATTCCTCACAAAGTTCATCTGATGTTTTTCTTAATAAAGCTGTATTTTCAAAATTACTATAATATTTATATCCATCTTTAAATGAAACTGAATTAATTACAAAATGATTATGAAGATGTTTAGTATTTAAGTGAGTAGATACTACTACTTGAAATCTATCTCCCCACATTTCTTCTGCAAGTCTTACTCCAATTTCATGAGCCATCTCTGGTGTTACTTCATTTTCCTTGAACGATTGCTCTGCATGAAATGCTAATATGCCATCTGTTTTGTGCCAGAAATCTTTTGCATTTCTCATTTCTTCTACTGCTGAATCTACATCACAATTTATACCTGTTGTATAATATTGTTTCTCTGTTTTATCTGCATTAGTTGCATACATCATTACTTGTCTTATGCTATCATAATCATCTACTCCATTTTCTAAATATTCATTTTTTGTTTTTTCCTCATTAGTTGTATAATCCATCACATGATCTAATCTATTTTCTACTTTCCATATTTTTGTTGTAGCCATAATTTTCTCCTTTCTAAAAATAAAAAGGGGCTTGGGGAATTTCCCCATTTTGAATTTCGAGCTACAGAAATTCATTGCTTGCTGATACATAACTTATAACTAAAATATGGAAGGAAATGCCCAAATCCTTTTCAAAAATTCAGGCATTATTCCTTAAGTTTAATCATCATAAATGCATTCTTTTAGTACAATTTCATCTACACAATTGCTTATATTATTCATTAGTCCAACCCACTTCATTTGGTCTTTTTGTTTTAATTCTTCAGTAATATTTTCTCTCTTTTCGAACTCTTCCATAAGCTGATTGTATCTTTTATTAGCTAACTCTTGTACTTCTTTTAAATGATCTATTAAAGTATCTTCACACTTCATAATTTCATATTGTATATGCTTATTTTCCTTTAAATAATTAAGTCTTAACCTTCCATATTTATCTAATCTAAAATACTTATATTTACTTGGTAATTCCAATTCAGGATAATAATAATCTCCTACTTTTTTATAAGTTATATCCATAACTTTCCTCCTTTTTATTTACTTTTCTTAAATTTTATATTAAAATATATTTATAAACATTTGGGTTAGTATTTAGTTTTGCGGCTTATACTAACTCTTTTCTTTTGTCTTTTCCAAAGATGATTATTCCTCTACACATTTCATAAAGTCTTGATATTATAGAATCTACTATTTCTTCATTGTTATTACATAAAAGTCTTTTTCTTAACTTTTCCTTGTTATAATTTGTTGTAATTATTATTGGTAAATTGTTTTCGTATCTATTATTTATTATTGTAAATAGCTTTTCTAATGTCCATTCACTAGGTCTTTCTTTACCCAAATCATCAATTATTAACAATGGAATCTTTGAATATTTTTCAATAACATCACTCTCACAATTGCCATCAATTTTGTAAGTATCCTTTATATCATTTAGTAAAGTTATTAGTGTTCCAAATATAACTGGTATTTCATTTTCTATTAAGTAATTTGCTATACTTGCTGCCAAATGTGTTTTACCTGTTCCAACTCCTCCTGTTATAAATAAACTTCCTTTGTTATCACCTTTTACAAAATTTTCTGCATACCTTTTTGACTTTTCATAAGCCATTCTGTTGTCGTTATTAGTCATATAATTTTCAAAATTATATTCCATTAATCTTTTGTTCATTTTGCTATTTAAGTAGTATCTCTTTCTTAGCATCATCTTTCTGTTATACTCCCTTTTATATTCTATTGCAGCTCTTCTATCATCAACCTTTTTCCAATATATCTTTGCTTTCATGCAGTCACATCTTACAGGTTCTCCTGATAGGACGAACTCTCTATCTCCTACTATAAAACTCATTGTCTTTTGTTCTAATTCCTTTCCACAGAATTTGCATTTTTCTCTTTTAATTGTTCTTGTACTTATCATATAAATTTCTCCTTTCATAATTAAAAATTGCTTTTTTAGTCTTTAAATCCACTATCATTTTCTATTCTAATCTTTTCTTCTCTATTCTTATCTTCTGCGTTATCTAACGTTACAGTAACGTTATTTATCATTTGTTTATCTCTAAATCTTTGCTGTCTTTTCCTGTTGTCTTCCTTGATTTTTTCGAGCTTATCAAGATTTTGGTAAACATCCCAATTTTTAATATAGATTGTTCCATCTTCTACGAATATCATGTGAAGATTCACTAGTTGTTGCATGATCGTTGTAAGTTTGTTTACTGTCTTGTTCATAATTCTTGCAAGATCATCTATTGTTATTGGAATATTCTCACCAAGTAGAACTGCTCCATGTGCATTACACTTTGCAGCTAATGCTAATAGTTGAAACCATACTCTACAATAGGTGTCCCCATCCCTACTATTAAGTAGTTTTTTTATTTTCTCATTGTCAAATATATCTGCCTGTATCTTAAACCAATGAACTTCAACCATTTTTCTTCCTCCTTTGCTATCTTACTGAAGCTCGTTCTTTTTCACATAGATATTCATCCAGTGCTTTTACTCTAAATAAGAACTTGCCGCCCACTTTGGAATATGGTATTTGTTTTTTCTTAACCAATTGATTAATTAACCAATATGATATTCCTAAATAGTCTGCTGCTTCTCTCATTGTTAGAGTTATTCTTTTGACTTCCTGAAATTCCATATACATTCCTCCTTTCTTTTGAAATTTTATCTTCTTTGTTGACAACTTATCTTTTGTGTGGTAAGCTATTGTTGTAAGTAATCAATTACTTGTTTTATGTTGTAATTTTACTTAAAAGTCAAGTCCTGACTGGTTTTGTCTCTGTAATTGATTTTGTGTAATAATCACTTACTCTGGTAAGAGTATATCAGTAATCTATTATGTTTGTCAAGGGCTTACTGTAAATTTTTTATAATTTTTTAGGAGGTATTCGTATGATCCTTAATTTTAGTGCATTTGAAGGAAAAAATATTTTTAAATTTGCTAAATATAAAATTAAAGAAATAAGCAAAACTAAATATATAGTTTCAGATAGTATAAATAAAAAGCACTCTAGTGGTGCTCCATTAATTGATATAGAAAAAGATTTTGAAGAATCTATTTTAATAGATTTATTAAATATAGGTAAATTAGTTTTTTATAACGAAAATGATATAGAAAAAAGTGTTTTAGACTTTGTAAATAAGTATTCTACATTAGGGTTAATAAACGATTTACCTTTAAATAAATACTTTTTCTTAGATGATAAAATAGTTTTAAAAGATTATAACTATATTGGAAATTCTGATTTAACAGCAGTAGTAGATAGAAAGAAATATTTTAAATTATTCTTCCCTACTTGTGATGATAGTCAGATAAAAGAATTAATTAATGAAGTAACTAAATTAGCAGAAACTCCTGCAATGGAGAAATACATATTATCTGATGTAAATAAACTATTAGCAGGATCTAATTTATATTGTGAACCTCTAGATATGTTTATTCAATATGCTAAATATTTATATAGTTTATTAAATAATATTTCTAATGAAGATAATTACAATATAGATGAGTTATTAAAACAATTTGAAATTAACAATATTAAAATGACTTTATCTAGAAAAGAAACTTTATATGTTGAATTTCAAATTACTTGTTTAAAGCAATATATTGATTATTACTTTGCTAAAACAGTAGCTAAAGATATTAATCTATTAAAGATATGTAAGTTTTGCAATAAAGCTTTTCTTGCTGTTAATCCTAAAGCTGAATATGATACTCCTCAATGCAAGAATAAGGCTAATGTTTATAAAAGTAGAGCAAAAAATAAATAATTTTTAATATTTTTTACATTTTTTTATGTTTTTATGATAAAATCTAGAAGGAGGCATACACAAATGAATAAAATATTTAATTATGAAAAAGATTTAGTAAATACATTTAAAAGTACTTTCTTTGATAGTTCATCTGATATATTAATAGATGAAATGCCAATACGTTGGGGAAATATAGATGTTGTCTGTATTACAAATAATACACTTCCATTTTCTAAAGAACAATTACTTATTTTATCTAATCCAACTAATGCAAAACTTTTTCTTAAAACAAAAAATAATAGACCTATAACAGAAAAATCTTTGATAAAAAATATTGGTGCAAGTGAAAATACTTGTAAATTATCTATTCGTAATCTTCAAAAAGTAAAACTAATATATAAAAAAAATAACTTATATTATAGAGCTGTTGATTTTACTTTTCCTAAAGTTGTCATATCTGGTTACGAAGCAAAGCTAACAGATTACAATAAAGCCTTTTTTCAAAGTCTTATGAATAAAAAATATGTGGATTTAAGTTATATGGTATTTCCTATAAATATTGCAAACAGAATACTAGAAAGCCATAAAGAAATTTTATTTAATAGTGGAATTGGGCTAATTGGTACTTCTCCTAATTCTTCTATAACTTTATTAAAGGCCAAAAAACAAAACAATGTTAAAGACTATTTAAGACTAATAAATTTGACTCAGTGCCAAATAAGTTTAATAAAAAATCAAGTAGCGTTATCATAATAACGCTACTTTTTTTTGAAATAATTCAATTGCAAATTTCCAATCTTCAATATGTCTAAACTGTAATTTTATCCTGTTTTGGCTTTCTATTTTTCCTTCATTAGCTTTTAATATTTCCTCACATATTTTTCTTGATACTTCTATGCAATTATTTATATAATCAATCTTTTCCTTAATAGTTTCTATACTATTTAAAATATTAATTATGTTATGTAGTGCATTCCAATATTCTTGTTCAAGATCCACAAATGAGACTTGATCTTGATCTTTTATTGCAATTTCATCCCATTCTGTTCCTGAATATAATTTACTAACATCTATATCTTCCTTACAATCATTAATTAAATCCAATGTCATATATGTTAATGTAGGAATAGAAACATATCTTTTTTTTCTAATTCCAAATGAATCTGGATTTTCAAATTTAGATTGTTCAAATTTTCTTAAATTATTAAACCATCCTGTTGCCACATATTCGCAACCTAACATAGAAAATAATACTGTATTCAAAAAACTATACCCAATTATTATTTTATACCCCGCACTTTTTAAAGAATAAATAAAGTATAAAATATTAGACAATGTTTCTGGATCAATTGATTCATAATTTTTTATTTGTTGAGTTGGGTATTTTATTACTAAGTATATACCACTTTTTTCATCTACAGATTCATTCAATTCTTCTAATATGTCATCTATATCATTTTTGCTATGGAAAATTTCACTTGCTATCATTAATGACATATAGTAGCATTCAAATTCATAGTTTTCTCTAAAATATTCATAAATATCAATTGAATAATCAAATTTCCAATCAATAGCTTCTATACAAAATCCAGGAGTTATAATATTGTCACTAATTTGCTTAACCTTATCACTATAATTATTAAAATAATTAATTAATCGTTCACTTTTTTTTCTCCAGTCTATTCTTGTTACTATTTGTGGGTACTCAAATTGCTCTTTCAATAGCTTTAATAATTCTGGATTATATGTAGAATAATAAAACTGTGGATCAATAAACGTATTAGATTTTGATAAGAATTCAGATTGATCTATATATTGTTTTATATCATCAAATCTTTCATCTCGTGGTGAGAAAATAGTTCCCTCTACAATTCGTTTTTGAAAAGCTTTATCTATTTTTTGACCTTTTGCTGGTCCATGTTGTACTAATAACTGTGTCATTATTCTCCTCCTTTCAATAATGAGATAGCATCCATAAATGCATTTATATCGAAAAATCTCAATTTTCTATCTACTTGTAACATTTTCTTTAATATATTAAAAAATAATACATTTTTTTCTGTTTCCTCATCCTCAAAATCAAAAAACATATCTTCAATATTTCTATCTAAATTCTTTACTATTTCTGAATGTGGATCAGGATTTTTATCAATTTCAATATATTTATATAACAAATTTACCCCAGTAATTATTTCTAAAATTATTATAGCAATAGAATATAAGTCAGAGGAGAAGTCAACTCCAACTGCATTTCCAGTATATTGTTCTGGAGATGCATAATACTTTTTTCCCATCATTAATCCTAATCTAGTGGTATTACTATCTACTATTTTTATAAATCCTGGATCAATTATTATCGGTTTATTCTCTGTAATTATTATATTATCAGGTGAAATATCTCTATGTACAAATCCATATTCAGTATATTTTTTTATAGTATCCGCAATTTTTATTAAAAAATCTGTAGTATAATCATATATACTTTTATTTCTTTGTATTTGTTTTATTATATTTGACAATGATTCTCCAACTACAAATTCTTCTATAATCAAACCATAAAATCTATTACCAATTTTTATATTTTCGCAATACCCAAATAATTTTGGAAATAATCCCTCTGTCTTTGAGCAAACTTCAACATATCTACTAAAAGATCTTTTTGATAAATAAATACATTCTAATAATTGTTCAACATCTATAGTAGTAGAATTTTCAGACAATTTAGCTTGAAATTCCTCAATAGTGTTTGCCTCTATGTTTAAACATCTTAATACTTCATCATTTAATCCTTGCATAAAATTAAAAAATTTAGCAATATATAATTTTTTATTGTTTTCTTTTATAAAAAAGGTTAAAGATTGTCCAGATGGATTTCTATTGAATTCTATTTCAAAATTACTATTCCATATATTTCTTTGTTTCATCAAATTTATAATTTGTTCAATATACACTTTCATAATTCCTCCATATTCGATTATAACAATTTTTTTCTATATTATCAATGCTTTGACAAAACGTTACATTATATTACAAAATTCGACAAATAAAAATAAATAATAGCATTTATGTGCTACTATTTATTTCTTTATATAAATTATAACATTTTTTAAAACTTTCATATGCCCTGCTTAATCTATCAGCACAAGATTTTATATCATGCTTACTACTTAAACAATCAAAGAATTTTATTAACAATTCTCTATCCTCTTCTAATATACTTTCTATCTTAAAATCATTCATCATACGACCAACATGATCAACACTTTTAAATTCTATAATCCCTTTATCTAAAAATTTTATTGCATTTTCTCTAAACTCTTTTTTTCCAAATTTTAATAAGCATAACAAATCTTCAACAAACATAACATCGAGGCTCAAATCTGGATCTATGCAATTTTTCTTGGAAATATACTTATTTTTATATCCTTTCATAAAATTCTCATGTTGGCTTTTTATTTCATAATAATTGTTTTCTAGATTTTCCCATAGACTTATTGTATTTCTATTAGCACACCACATAGCATTTATCATTGATAAATATGTATATTTTGTGTTCTTTTCATTAATAAATTTTTTTTCGAAGTATAGTCCTATACTTTCATAACTTCTTATTTCGCTTCGCATATGATAATCTTTTAAATTAATTAAGAAATTTGTGAAATATATACTTATTTTTTCGTTTATATACTCATCAAATCTATAATTCTCTTCCTTTAGAAAAAGAATAAAATTTATATAATTGTATATTATTTTGTATAAAATTCTAATATTATTATTTTCTTCTAATTTCCATATAATAGTAGATGACATTTTTACTTCTTCCAAAATATTTATAAATTCCTCTCTATCTGAATTTTTCATTATAGTTTTATTTAAAATTTCATACCATACATCTTCAAATATTTTATATTTTGGAACTATGTTATATTTCTTACATCCTAATTTACAAATAAAAGTATCATACATATAATTTGGAACCATTTCCTCTTCATTTCCAATAATAATAACTTTCATTTTATACTTTTCAATTAATTCGTCTATTATTCCTGCTACAATGTCATATTTACTAATTGCATTTTCGTAATTAGTAGTTATTTCTGCCGTAAATTTACCATATTGACTCCATTCAATACGTTCAAAATTATCAAAAATGAATATAGAATTTCTTTTTATATTATTTATATCATATTTTTTTTCTAATATGTTTTTTAAAAAAACTCCAACTATTGGAATCTCACCTATCAAAGAAATAATTTGATTAAATACACTTTTATCCTCATTTTCACATGCTTCACTTATTCTTTTCATTAATACTTCTTTGGTAGTAATTCCAAAGCAAGAGATCTTATATACATTTTGTTTAGAATACTTATAGTATTCGTCTAAAAAATTATTTATTGTATATGTTTTTCCTGCTCCCCATTCACCTGAAATAAAAATTGGAATATTATTATTTTCATCAGAAAAATAATTATATATATTTTTATATAACTCTTTTATATTTTTATCAGTATTAGATGACTTTAACATTTCATTATATCTATGTTGTTGATTTTTTAAATATATATTAATGTAAATCTTTCTAACTACATAATATATTGTTAGTAAAAATATATATCCAATTAATATTACTAAAAAAATTTTAATTATCAAATGTAAAAATCTTGCTATTACTAATATTATTTCATCACTTATTCCTATTGTAATTAATACGTTTTTTATTAATTCTCTTGAACATATACAAACTAACATAATAAATAAGATTATTAATAAACCTTTGTTACAAAGTTCAATAAAATTATTTATTTTGCTAATAATATTTTCACTTTTTTTATATATCTCATTTTTCATATAACTCTCCTATCTAAAAATAAAGAGATAGAAACTATTTTTCTATCTCTTCTTTTGTATGTAAAATAATATATCATATTTTCTTATTTTTTTCTACATTTCTTTTATTATTTATAATTATTTTTTTCGATGAAATTAGACATTTTATGACATTTTAATTTAACATTACATTTTATCTAGTATTTTATTGTTCCATATTAGTTATTTTATGAGTCTTATTGTAATCTTTGTAACACTTGAAAAATAAGCAAAATCCACTAGTATTCATCAATAATTAGATGTATAATAATCACAATTAAATATGAAACTCTCACCCATGGTTATGCCTGAAAGGAGGTGAAAAAGGCAATGGCTGGGAGTATTGAAAAAAGAGGTGAAAATACTTATAGGTTAGTAGTATCTACTGGTAAAAATCTTGATGGATCTAGAGCTAGAAGAACAAAAACTATTCACGGAACTCGTAAAGATGCTGAAATTGCACTTGCAGAGTTTGTTACAGAAGCCAATCGTGGATTAGTACCTGAAGGAAAGTCAGTAACTTTTGAAGAATTCTATCATATTTGGCAAGTAAACTATGGTACAAAAGATTTGGCACCATCCACTTATAACAGATATGTTGGAATGTTAGAGAGCAGAATTCTTCCATATTTAGGTTCTTTTACTTTAGAAAAAATTAAGCCTACAGATCTTATGAAATTATATGATATGTTAGAACAAGATACTCAAATTAAAAGACTTGCTAAAAATAATGGCGAACGTACTTTGAAACCATTATCTAAGAAAACTATTCTAGAACATCATAGATTAATAAGTGCAATGCTACACAAAGCTGTATATTGGCAACTTATACCTTATAATCCTGCTGAAAGAGTTCAACCACCAAGAGCACCAAAAGCTCAACGAAGATTCTATGATGATGAACAATGTAAAGTTCTTCTAAAAGGATTAAATGAACTTGAAGAAAATGAAATGAAGTATAAGGTTGCTATTATTCTTACAGTATTTACTGGAGTCAGATTAGGTGAATTAATGGGACTTGACTGGGAAAATATTGATTTCAAGAACAAAGAAATAACTGTAAACAAATCAAGTCAATATTTAGCAAGTACGGGAGTTTATACAAAACCACCTAAAACACCTAGTTCTTTTAGACATATTTCTATACCTGATTCTGTCATTGAAATACTAGAGGAATATAAAATATGGTATGATGGTCAAAAAGACCTTTGTGGTGAATTCTGGGAAGAATCTAATAGGCTATTTATACAAGATAATGGCAAGCCTATGCATCCAGATACAGTAAGTAAATGGTTTGTTAAATTTGTTCAGAAGATAGGACTACCTTATTTGAATTTTCATGGTATCAGACATACAAATGCTACTCTACTTATTTCACAAAATGTTGATGTAGCAGTTGTAGCTGCAAGATTAGGTCATGCACAAATTAGTACAACATTTAATTTCTATGTGCATCCACTTGCTTCTCACAATAGAAGTGCAGGTATAGTCTTGCAAAATTTATTAGTAGATAAAAACTAATATACTTATCAGCTAAAACTCTTGATTTCAATAAGTTCAAAAATTGCTTTTTTTTAAGATTATAAATGAGGATTTATGCTTTTTTATGAGCTTTATAAAAGCTTGTGTCCCCAAGCTGTCCCCATTTACGTCAAAATTACGTCAGAAACAAAAAAATAAGAGTCTGCAATCTCTTGCGACTCTAAGTAAATCTTTTGGTTGCGGGGGATAGACTCGAACTATCGACCTTCGGGTTATGAGCCCGACGAGCTGCCAACTGCTCCACCCCGCGATGTATTTAATTTCTTAACCTTTATTAGTATACTTCTTTTTCTTAGTATTGTCAATATATATTTAGAAAAATCCTTGATTTCACAGATTTTTTTATTTAATATTAACCATTTATTTTAATCTACATCTATATTAATTATACCTAGCATGAGCTCAGCCTTTTGCCTTGCTCACACTATAATTTTATGCTATTTTACCGTTACATATTCCTTTATATTTTCAAATTTTGCTTCTCCTATTCCTTTTACTTCTTGTAGTTCGTCTATTGATGTGAATTTTCCGTTTTGCTCTCTGTATTCTATTATCTTTTTTGCTATTGATGGGCCTATTCCAGGCAATTTTTCAAGTTCTTCTTGCTTTGCTTCATTTATATTCACTTTTTGCTTTTTACCTCCTTCTATTTTATCTTTTATAATCACATTATTTCCACTTTCTGTAGTTATATACACCTTTCCTTCGTTTGCTTCTCTTTCTTTTTTGTTTGGTATATATATTTTTTGTCCGTCTGATAGTACAAATGCCAAATTTACTTGGTCTAAGTCTGCTTCTTCTGTTACCCCTTCTGCTTGCTCTATTGCATCTGCAATTCTTGATTCTTCAGGCAGTTCTATTATTCCTGCATTTTTTACCTCTCCTGTAATGTGTACAATTATTGTGTTTCCTTTTTTCTTGTCTGGCTCCGTATTTGCATAAAAATTATTGAAATCATATTCTTCTTCTGCCTTATTTGCCCAATATATGTATACCCCCACTCCTACTATTATTAATACCCCAACTATTCCTATAGCTAACTTTTGTTTAAAACTTAATTCCATATTTTAATCTCATACATCAAACATGTACGAACTCCTTTCTTTTTAGCATTATCCTTCCAAAAAACTTGAAATTTTGGCAATTTTAATATATATTTATATTTGTAACTTAATATAATAAACTTATAGGAGAAATTTCATGAAGAAACTTAAAATAATTTTTTTTATTTTTATATTTTTAATGCAATTTATCATATTTATATCTCCTTCTTATGCTGATAGTGATAATTTAAAGACATATTGTCCTTCATGTATTTTGATTGAAGCTAATACTGAAAAAATTTTATATGAGAAAAACTCTAATGATGTAAGGTTTCCTGCAAGTACTACTAAAATTATGACTGCCATTTTAACTGTTGAAAATTGCAATCTTGCTGATGTTGCAACAGTCAGTCACAATGCTGTTTATTCAATTCCTTATGATTACACTCATGCTAGTTTAAAAGAAGGCGAGGAACTTACAATTGAACAACTTTTGTATGCTCTTATGATTCCTTCTGCAAATGATGCAGCAATAGTATTAGCAGAACATATTTCTGGTAGTGTTGAGGAATTTGCTAAATTAATGAATAAAAGAGCTGAAGAGCTTGGTTGTAAAAATACTCATTTTGTTAATCCAAATGGTATCCATAGTAAAGACCATACATCAACATCTTATGATTTAGCTTTAATGGGAAAATTTGCTATGCAAAATAGCATTATTAGAAAAATAGTGTCAACTACCCAGTTTACATTACCTGCAACAAATAAATATAGTAAAACCGATAGAATCTTTAATAATTCAAATGATTTATTAAATACATATAGTAGATATTATTACGAAGGAACTACTGGTGTTAAAACTGGTTATACTGGTGAAGCAGGAAATTGCATTATTGCAAGTGCTAAAAAAAATGATTTTGAAGTTATTTTGGTTGTACTTGGTGGTGAATCTACAAATACTGGTTTAAGTCAAAGATATTTAGATTGTAAAACTTTATTTGATTATGCTTTTAATAATTATTCATTAAAAACATTAAATGAAAAAAATGCTGTTTTAAAGCAAATTACAGTTCGTGGAGCTACTGAAGAGACACAAAATTTAAATGTTCTTATAAAAGATAAAATAGAAATTTTTTCTGAGAATAGTGCAGATTTATCTAGCTTAGAACCTGAAATTACTTTGGATGAAAATTTAATGGCACCAATTTCTGCTAATAGCGCAATTGGTAAAATAACTTATAATTATGATGGTCAAACATATTCATCTGATTTAATTGCCGAAACTCAAGTACTGTCATCTGATTTTTTACCACTTTTATTTAGAATTTTATTAATTTTTGTTGTTTTATATTTGCTATTTTTACTTTTGAAAAAACCTAAAAATAAATCTAAAAAAACATATAAGAAAAAAACTAAAGGTGGAAATTATAAATTTACGCAGTTTAGTAATTATTAAAAATAATAGGGCACTAATTTTAATTAGTGCCCCATATTTTTTTATTCATCTTTTCCTAAAATAATCGTAACATCAACATCTGTTTCTTCTGCAGATGAACTTCTTTGAGTTTGTACTAATAATTTCATTTCATCTATTGCAGCGTTTTCAACATTTCCTCTTTTTATTATTATGCTATTATCAATGCTTGAAGTTTCTGAACTTTGTATATTAGTATATCCAGCTTTTTTTAATCTGTTTTCTATTTTTTCTAATTTAACACTACTTCCACTTCCGTTTAAAACTTCAATTTTAATTTTTGATTTATCAATTCCAGTTGTATCAACACTACTTGTGTCTATTTCTTCATCTTGTAGTTCTGGGTTTAAGAATAGTTTGTCAATTACTTTTGCAGTTTCTTGCTCTTCTGCTGCATAAATCCAAACTCCATTTGTGTATTCTGATGCACCTGGTAATTGTTCTGTTCTTAAATTTTCAGTGTTAAATTCTACTATATAAGGAATGTAATCTTTAACAATATTAAAGTCTATATTTGTTTCAACATATTTTTGTGCAATGTCTATAAATTCATTTATTTTTAAAATGTTTTCAACTTTTAATGTTTGCTTTGCAAGTGCTTTTAAGAAATTTCTTTGTGTTTTCATTCTACCATAATCTTCAATTCCATATTCAGATGGATACGTTGAACCATCATTATTATGTCTAAATCTAACAACTTGCTCAGCCTTATCACCATCTAGTTTTTGAACTCCGGCTTTCAAGTTAATATGTAAATTCTGTCTATTTGAATCATACTTCATATCAATTGGTACATCAAATGTTACTCCACCTATTGCATCAACTAATGCTTTAAATGCTTGTGTATCAACTTTTAAATAATATTTGATATCAAGTCCAGTTAACTCATTTACTTCTTTTAATGAATTTTCAGCTCCTGTTTGATATACTGCATTTATTTTATCCCAAGCTGTTGCTTGACTTTTATTATATCCAATAAATGTATCTCTAGGTATTGAAAGCATAGAAGCTTGTTGTTTTTGTGGATCATATTCAGCTATCATAATAGTATCTGTTAAGTTTTCACTTTGTCCTAATAATAGGCAATAAATTTTAGGTAAAGTTTTAACTGTTTCTTGGTCATGTCCAATTGCTGTAGCTAAAATTCCTTTTAAACCTCCACCATTTTTATGTACTTTATATGCAAATACTCCTCCAACTATTAATAAAAGTAATAATAGTAATAATAATATTTTTTTACCAATTCCCTTCTTCTTCTTTTTATTTTTCGTTTGTTTTTCTTCTTTCAATTTTTTCACCTAATTCCTTTTTATTTGACAATTTATATAATAACAAAAATCTTGCCTTTTGGCAAGATTTTTAATTGAAATTTAAAATATGATTTTTAATAATAAATTGTTATTATACATTGCACTTCCTATAAACGATTTTTGTAATGCAATTATAAATGAAGTATTATTTATCATTGGGCTTATAAATGAAATTATTGCTAATGCAATATATATAATTACTAAAGATTGTAGCAATCCGTATACTACTCCTCCTAGTTTATCACATTGTTTTATAACTGGTAATTTAGTGATTAAATTTGCCAAACCTTTGATAAATAATAGAATAATTCTACTAACTATAAATAAACCAATTGCAACTGCAATATTAATAATCATAATAGCAACATTTCTTGCTGTTGATTCTACTATTGCTGTTTTTGCTTCATTTCCAGCTTTCTCTACTGATTCATTTATATAATTTGTAATAACATCTGGCATATTTTCTTGTGTTTTTTCTTCTTCTGGTTTTTGTTCTTCTTGCTTTAAGAAACTTTGTTTAATTGCCTGTTCTAAGTTTTCATCCCAGTCAGTTTTATTAATTATAAAATTTGATACAGGTTTAAATAATATAAATGCAATTATTAACGCTAATACAAATGATACTATTTTTAAAAGTGATCCTGTTAAACCTTTGTGATAACCAATTAAAATACATAATGCAATTATAGCAACTATTACTAAATCAATTATTATACTCATTGTAACTCCTCCTATAAATTAACAATTTCTATTTTGTCTCTATAAATAATTCCGGCTACTCCGTCACCCAATATAATTTTTTCAATTACTTGAGAAGAGGTATACCTTTTTATAAGCCATGCATTTGTGTCTATAAAATAAACTTCATCTCCCAAATTAATTGCTATTACATTGTTACATGAATCCACAGCTTTTGCAACTTCTTCAATTGTGTATATACTTTCTTTTCCATTTGATGTGTTTTGTATTTCTATAACTGTATCTGCGCTAAAAATTCCTGTTGACTTTTCATAAGTTCTAAATATATGTCCATCTAATCCTATATCTGCAAATGTAATTTTAGGGTTGTCTTCATTTAATTTTACAAGTTCAACATCAACTCCAGATTCAAATTTATGAATTCCATCATCATACATACAAATTAATTGGTTCTTGTCTTGATATTTTATTCTTAAAATTAAGCTATCTTGTGGTGCATTATATGTGTATTTTGCTTCAGTATTTTTTTCTTTTACATCTTTAATTGATATTATTTTTATATTTGATTGTATTACTGTTCCAGAATTATTTACTTCTGCATAAGCAAATTCTGAATTATCTGGTGATACATAAGCATCTACTGCAATAGTATTTGATAAATATGTTTTAAATAGCTCATTTCCTTTTGTATCAAATGTACTAATTACTGCTTTATGTGTTGTTCCTGTTACTATTGCACATACATATCCATTTTTGTTTACTGTTACTTTATTTAAATTTCCATCTATGTTCTTTTCCCATATAACATGATCTTCTGATATTAAGTATATTTTTTGACTATTGTTTTCTGCAATTACTAAATACTTTCCATTCACATCATATATTGGGTTATTAATTTCAATTTTTACTTCTTTCTCTTTTTTACCAGATGCACTGTATTCATTTAAAGTATTTTCTGCAAGTACACAAATATATTTTCCATAAGTAAAAATATTTGTATTAGAATCATAATCAATTTCAATTATTGGTACATTTTCCTCTGTTACATCTTTTCTAAATATATATCTGTCCATAAAGTTTCTAAAATTTTTATTAGTATTATATATTATTGCTGATGTAATGACTAATATTATTAGTATAATAATTGCAATTACTATATACAATTTCTTTTTATTAAATTTTCTATCTTTTCTAAATTTTATTACTTTGTCCATTGTTTTATTCCTTTATATTTTTATACAATAACTATATACTACATTCAGTTAAATTACAAGTATTTTACTTTCAAAATGCCCCAAATTTGTATTAACCCCAGCACACCAAATATTGGATATAGCAAACTTACCAAATTTGAAAATCCCACTGGCGCAACTAATACTGATATTACACAAATTCCAATCATCCATATTTTTTCATTTTTATTAACATTTTTTATAAATCCATAGCCAGATGCTATTGCAGTTGTAAATATTGCAATTAATATAACTATTCCATAAATCACTGAATATATATTTCCAAATTCTTTTGTTATCTGTATAAGTGGCAATTCCAAATTTTGCACATAATTATTTCCTCTTAATAATAAAAAATATAATGCTAAGCCAAGCACACATAAAATTGCACTGCATAATATACTGCACATTTTTATTTGACTTTGTTTTTTTATATATACATTAAGTTCTATTAAGATTGGAATTAATAAAATACTGTTATAACTTGCATACAATACACTACTAAATAACCAACCTGTGCAATAATTTATTTGGTTGTTGTTGCTTGCTATAAAATTAATATTTTTTATTCCAAGATAGCTTATAAAGAAACATAAAAATGGTATTAATATTGTATTTATTGATACAATGCCTTTAGTATTATTCTTAAATGTTATATAGCATAATATGCTAATACATATTGCTGGAATATAAATTAAAATTTTAAATTCCTGGTTAAAGTATGCACTAAATCCAGCTATCATTACAAAAAATGATATTAATAAAAAACATTGTATTATTACTTGCATTAATTTATTTAATTTTTTATTTGTACTTAATATTAATAAAAAATCAGAATATGATTTTACAGATTTTATATTTAAAATTTTAAATACCTTATAAATAATAAATCCTGTTATTATACATGAAAGTATCATTCCTATAATTCCCATAAATCCATATTTATTAAAAAATAAATATATTTCTTGCCCAGATGCAAAGCCTGCCCCTATTGTTGTTCCAATTATTACAAAAACAATTTTCAAAACATTTTTCATAAAAAAACTCCCTCATATAAAATATATGAAGGAGTTTTAAATTTTATTTCTTTCTTCTTCTAACTTGCCATACTACAATTCCTACAATTATTATAACTACTGGTATACCAAATATTATTGATAAAATAATTTTTGTTTGATTTTCTGTAACATCATAAGTAGTAACTGTTTCACCGGCTTTTCGAATTGTTATATTATCTTCTCTTTCAGTTAAATATGATACTGAATTTAATAATATATCTTCATTATTGCAAAATTCTATAGCATATCTATAATACATACCCATTTGTATTTGCGCATTTGTTGCAAATGCAGTATTTGAAAATACTATTAATTTTGAAATTTTATCTTCACTTATTGTTTTTGTAAGCATTGCAGCAACTGTAGCTCCTGAAGCACTCTCGTCACTTGATATTTTAGTTTGACTACTTGATGTTAAATCAGTTCTATAAAATGCTTTATCACTTGCTGTTGCTAAAGTTTCTAGAGTAACATTTTTCTTAGCTAATTCATCTGTTGATTCAAATGTTAGTTTTCCTGCTGTCATCATACATACATTTAGCCCCATGTTAATATCTTTTACAAGTTCAGAACTTGTATTTATAGATGCGATTATATATGAAGGTGCTCCTGATACCATTTTGCTACTGTTAGCTTCCATAATAAATCCTTCTGAATTTTTTACTCCATATACATCTAATATTTTTTGGAAATTAGGTGTTTTTATTTTACCCAAATTTGGATCCATTAATAGTAAAATTTCTCCACCATTGTTGATATATTTTAATATTTCATCTTTTTCTTTTTTATCTATATCATTTTTTAAAGCTGTAATCACTAATACTTTACAGTCTTTTGGTATACTTCCTGCTGTTAACAAGTTTAAGTATTCAACCTGATTAACTTCTGATTCTAATGAACTTTCTAAATATTGAAAATATCCATCATTATACAAATTATGACCTGTTAAAATACATATTTTAGGTTTTATATTTGTTGTAACATCTAAAATTGCATTTGTTATTGCCTCTTCTGTTATATCTATTTGTTCATGAGTACTATAATCATAAGTATATAAGTCACTATCTTGTAAAATTTTAATTTTTGACTCAGTTTCAACCGCAACAAATGATGATGTATCAGTTAAGCCATATTCTGTCTTCCATTCTTGTTTTGAAGTTAAATTTTCAAGTTTTTCAACTGTTATGTTATCATTTAGTGTTGCATACTTGTTTGCAAAATCTTCTACATATTCATACATATTGTATGTTGTAATTGTAATTTTTTGATCTAAATTTTCAAGCTTATCTTTTGTTGCTTGAGATATAGAATAAATCTTATCTTTTGTAAAATCTAAATCTGTTATATTAGCTTTGTCTACAAAATAACTGATTGTTAAAAATGCACATATTATAATAGCAAATAGTAAAATAGTAAGTACAACACTTTGTAGCCATCTCTTTTTTATAATTTCTATAAATTTTTCTTTCATGCTTTTTCATCCTTTCTATTATTTTATTGATTTTTTTCTTTGCATAATAATAATTGTAAATAAAATAAATACTACTGTTATTCCCAATAAATTAACAACTTCAGACATTGATATTAATCCTGCTGGGAATTTTTGATAATTGCTCATTAAATCAATAATAGAAAAGTTATCATTTAGGTTTGGTAAAAACCATGAGCTTACAAAAAATACTATTGTAACAACTGCAGAAATAATTTGATTTTCTGTTAAACTAGATATAAACATTCCTATAGAAATTGCAGCCATTCCTACTAGTAAAAATCCTAGTATCATAACAAGTGTTGGCACTAAGTTTGGTGCTTTAAAAAAGCATAAAATTGCATAATATATAAGTGAAAATATTAATGTTATTACTATTACACTAACACCTGCCAAAAATTTTCCAAGTACTATTTCAGTAATACTTCTTGGAGATGTTAGTAATAATTGCTCTGTTCCATTTTTTCTTTCTTCTGCAAACATTCTCATTGTTAGTATTGGAACAATAATTAGTAGCCCATACCTTGCTGTATTAAAGTATAAATTTCCTATGTCATATCCTCCTACACTAACAGTTGTTAGGTAGAAAAATAAACTAAATATTAATAAAAATAAGCCTATTGTTATATATCCTGTAGGAGATAAAAAATAACTTTTTAATTCTTTTTTATAAATTGCAAACATTACTCTTTTCCTCCTTTACTTTGTTTTTTAGCTTTCTTTTCTTCTTTTTCTTTAATTTTCTTTTCCTTTATTTTCTCTTTTGATTCTTCTTTGTTTGTATTTTCTTTTTTGTCAGAATCAATTAATTTTATAAATGCATCTTCTAATGTAGATTCATCTTTTTTAAGTTCAAAAATTGTGATATCCTGTTTTGGTAAAATTTCAAATATTTTTTTTCTTAAGTCAAACCTTATCTGCTGATGTAACAGCATATTGTTTTGTACCATCTTCATTATCTTTTACCAATTTAATCTCTTCAATTTCTTTAACTTCTTCTTTTAGGTTTTTCATTTTTTCATTTTTGTCTTCAACTGTAACAAGAATTGTATTTTTCTCTTTTGTTTTATTTTCCAAGTTTTCAGGAGTATCTATCGCAACAATTTTTCCGTGATTTATAATTATTACTCTTTCACAAATTTGGCTAACTTCTGATAGAATATGGCTACTTAAAATTACCGTATGTTTTTTTCCTAGTTCCTTTATTAGACTTCTAATTTCAGTAATTTGCTTTGGATCAAGTCCAACTGTAGGTTCATCTAGAATTATTACTTCTGGATTTCCTACTAAAGCTCCTGCCATACTTACTCTTTGTTTATATCCTCTTGATAAATTTTTAATTAGCTTGTTTTGTACATCTTTTAATCCAGTTTCTTCAATTGCTTTTTCTACTGCTTCTTTTCTTTCCTTAGCTTTAACATCTTTTAGCTCAGCCATATAATTTACGAATTCTCTTGCAGTTAGTTCTGTATACAAAGGAACCCCCTCTGGCATATACCCAATTTGTTTTTTTGCTTTCTTTGATTTTTTTACAATATCAAAGCCATTAATAATAATTTGCCCTTCTGTAGGCTCAATAAATCCTGTTATCATATTCATAGTTGTAGTTTTTCCTGCTCCATTAGGACCTAAAAAACCAACTACTTCACCATCTTTTATTGTAAAATTAATATTGTCTACTGCTTTGATATTAGGATATTTTTTCGTGACATTTTTTACTTCTATCACTTTAGATTCCTCCTTTTTCTTGTTTCCGTATGTTTTATACCTCGTTATCTTATCACTATCTTATTTCCCTGGCAATGTTTTTGTAAATATTTCACATAGAATTTACATTTTTTGAATATAAATCAAATCAAAGAGGTGTAACTTTATGGAATTTATTTATCCTTTTTTTATTTCATTTTTGATGGTTTTTGTGAGCGAACTTGGTGATAAAACTCAACTTTTAGTTTTATCTTTTTCTGGTAAAGATAAAACTTTTAAAATTTTATTAGGTGTTGCCATTGGCTCCTTTTTTAGTCATGGATTGGCTATTTTATTTGGAAGTAGTCTAGCACTTTGTGAAAATCAAATTTTACATCATACAATTGAATTAATTACATATTCTTCTTTTATTATAATGGGAATTCTCTCTTTACTACCTAAAAAAGAAAAATTAGTAATGGATAATTCCAAAAAAGAAAATTTACTATATAAAATTACAAATTTAAAAATTAATTATTGTTTTTTAATTGCATTATGCATAATGGTTGGGGAACTTGGAGATAAAACTTTTTTAGCATCTATTGGACTTGGAATTCAATATTCTAACTATAAACTCTCTTTAATTTTAGGTGCAATTTTCGCAATGGTTGCATGTGATTATATTGCTATAGTTTTAGGAAGATTTTTAAATAAATATATTTCTGAACAATCAATGCAAAAACTTTCTGGAATTCTATTTTTGATTTTTGGATTTATCGGTTTTATTTCAATGTAAATTGCTTTTTTAGCTTAATCATGTTATAATTATATAGTCGAAAATAAATAAGAAAGAGGAATAATTATGACAAGTAAACAAAGAGCTTATTTAAGAGGTTTAGCAAACTCAATTGATCCTATTTTTCAAATTGGAAAATCTGGATTGTCTGAAAATTTGTTAAAACAATTAGATGATGCTTTAGAAGCAAGAGAATTAATTAAAATAAATGTATTAGAAAATTCTGGCGAAGATGTAAAATCTTTAGGTAATACAATTGTAGATAGTATAAACGCTGTTTGTGTTCAAACTGTAGGAAATAAAATCACTTTATATAGAGCTAGAAAGAAAAATCCAATTATTTTACCAGACTAAAAAAACAATCCTTATTTTAAGGATTGTTTTTTAATAAATCTCTTACATATACTTGATTGCCTTCTCTGTCTTTTGTTCTTAAATTTGGAAATGTTTTTTCCATACGCTCATTTGTAAAATAGTCATTTTCTATTTTGCAAATTATACTATTATTATTTTTTGTTTCAATTGTTTCATTATAATATGTTGCAATCGCACGATTTTCGTAAGTATTTATGCTCCATATAGTTACAAGCATATCAATTAATAAAAATAATGCAAACGCTATTTCAATAGGCCATTTTATTTTGCCAGAAATCTTATTAACCAGCTTATCCATCCTTGGCTTTACAAATCTCATCATTCCAATTGTTAAAAACCCCCAAAACAATGAATATAACAAGCAAATTCTACCGTTTATATCTTTTCCAACACAAGAATAATCCCAAAATCTAGCACCATATATAGCTTCTATACAGTAGCTTAATAAATATTCAACAACCGAACCTATTAAATATCCCAATATAAATAATTTAAAATAGTTTTTCTTGTCCACCTTGTTTAATAATATTATTAAGCATGTACCACCTACTCCATATATTGGGCAAAATGGACCCCATATAAATCCTTTTCTACTTTCCCAAATTCCCATAGTAAATCGTGCATATAAAGTTTCTATTGCTAAGCCCAACATGCTAAATAATACAAAATACCAGAAAATTTGATGTACATTAATCTTTTTTTCTTCTTCCATATATTTCACCTGTTTTGATTATAACTTACCTTTATATTTTTTTCCAGTGTTTTTTACTATTTTTTATTGACAGGATTTAAAAATCGTGTTATTATAGTATTTGCTAATAGATAAATAATTTTTCTATTCACTAATGGGTCAGTAGCTCAGTTGGATAGAGCACAGGCCTTCTAAGCCTGGGGTCGGGGGTTCGAATCCCTTCTGGCTCACCAAAAAGATATTCATATATAATATGAATATCTTTTTTATTTTTTCATGATATCAATATATAATTTTATTATTGATTAAGATTTTATTTAATCATAAAATTGTAATGAAAAATAAATCTAATATTTAAAAATCATATAGTCTTATATAATAATTTTTTTTAAACATTAGTTTGAAATGTGGAAATTACAAATATGAATATTGATAGAATGATGAACATTTATAGTGTATTTACTGGATGTAAAATGGGTAAACCAATTGATAATGAGCAAAAAAGTAAAATAGTTGAAATTTTAGCTCAGGAAATATCGGCAGTATGTAAGACTAAAACAAGAAATTATAAATCTATTAAATGAAAATGATATAGGTTATTTGATAAATCGTACTGGAAGATTTAGTAGAATATGCCCAGACGGAATTTATAGTCCTACTAGTAATAATTTGTATGTAAAAGACGAATATATTGAATATATGATTGAATCTGGTAAAAGTAGCATAGTTGTTATTCATGAAGCAATACATAAGTTACAAAAACTCTCATTGCCAGAACAAGCATCTCAAGGCATTCAAACTTAACATTGTTGACCCTTCGAGTCCTCAGTGTTTTAGTGGATATCATTCCACTAAATAAGCTTTGATGGCACATATAAACGTAGCTAAATTATTTAGCTACGTTTTTTTATTTTTTATTTAATTATGCATTTTTCCAAAATGCCTCATATCCCCTATGTGCTTCATATAAATCTAATTTACTTGTAACCTCATAAGGTGAATGCATTGAAAGTACTGGAACACCACAATCAATAACATCTATTCCTTTATTAGCTAAAATATATGCTATTGTGCCTCCTCCTCCAATATCTACTTTTCCAAGTTCAGCAATTTGATATCTAACATCATTTTCTTCAAATATCTTTCTAACTTCTGCCACAAACTCAGCATTTGCATCAGATGCTCCAGATTTTCCTCTAGCTCCTGTATATTTATTAAGTCCTATTCCTCTTCCTAAATATGATGCATTATTTTTTTCTGAAACACTTGCATATATTGGATCTAGTCCAGCATCCACATCTGCTGATAACATTTTAGAATTACAAAAAACTTTTTCCAATAAATTAGGTCTATTTATTCCTAATTTGTTTAATATTTCTGAAATGAATGTATCAAATACATGTGATTCCATACCTGTATTTCCCATACTTCCAATCTCCTCTTTATCAGATATAATGCATACTGCTGTCTTAACAGGATTTTGCACATTCATTAATGCTGTTAAAGATGCATAAACACATATTTTATCATCTTGCCCATAACCAGCAACCATGCTATTATCAAATCCCATGCTTCTGCAAGGCATTGCTGGTACTAACTCTATTTCTGAACTTAATAAATCTTTTTCTGTTATTCCATATTTTTCATTTAATATATTTAAAATATTTAATTTAACAGATTCAGCTATTTCACTACCTATTGGCATACTTCCAATTAGTAAATTTAAATCTTCTCCATCAATTCCGTCTGCTAATTTTTTCTTCATTTGGTCTTGTGCTAAGTGTGGTAATAAATCTGTAATTGTAAATATTGGATCATTCATATCTTCTCCTATATTTACAGTTATTTTTTCGCCATTTGTTTTAACTATAACTCCATGTATTGCTAGTGGAATTGTTGTCCATTGATATTTTTTTATTCCACCATAATAATGTGTTTTTAAGTATGCAAATTCAGAATCTTCATATAAAGGATTTGGTTTTAAGTCTAACCTTGGAGAATCTGCATGTGCACCTATTATATTCATTCCCTCTTCAATACTTTTTTCTCCTATAACAGCTAAATACATGCTTTTTCCACGGTTGTTCCAGTAAACTTTATCTCCTGGTTTTAAAGTTTCACAATCTTTTAGATCTTTAAATCCATTTTGATGTGCTATCTCTGTTGAAGTATTTATAATCTCTCTTTCTGTCTTTGATTTATTCATATAATTTATATAGCCTTTAGCATATTCAAAAATTTTTTGTTTTTGTTCTTCTGTTTTTGCATTCCAGCCATTTTCCTTTTTATTAAATAATTTACTTTTTAATTCTTCAGCTTCTTTTTTGTCCATCTTTTGTCTCCTTCCATTTTTTTGTTATTGTATCACAACATTTTACAATTAGTATACACAATTTCAAAAAAATTATTTAGTTTTTTTACTTTTTATATTAACATTCCTAAAACTAAAATCCCAATATTGTCATTATATATTTCATCAAATTGAGATATCGGAAGTGGATTTTCACCTATTCCTGCTTCTATTGTATAACCTGGCCTTTTATAATTTTGAATAAACCAATCTTTATATCCTGCAAAACTCGAATTATATGGCACATCTGTCAAATTATAACCGCTAACTTTTTCAAATATTTTACCTATTTCATAACCATTTGGTGGATTAATATTTTGAAAATCCCAATAAATTTCTTTTCCCTGTGTATGATATGATATTGTTAGTTCAAAATTATTTTTTAATGTAAAATTGTATATTGCTAATGCTTCACTTTGTGTTAATGGACCTTCTCCCACAAAATTTTGAGGTGCAGGTTTTGTATATCCTTGTTCAAATTTTATTTTTCTAGCATCTTGCCAGCCTGCCGGAAATTGTAAATTCAAATCCACTCCATTAGAATTTGCTTTCCAACCACTTGGAAATGGTATATTAGGAAATTCACTTGAAATTTTTAAATACTTTTTATATATATCACTATTTTTTTCAACTTGATTAGTAACTATATCTATTCCATCTGGATTCATCATTGGTAAGATGTATAAAGAAACATTATTAAATAATTTTCGTGCATTTTGACCAAATATTCTACTATTTAGAACATAGCTTTGACAAAAGTTTTCTACAAATTTCATAAGAAAAATACAACATATATACTCATTTGCATGCATTCCTGCATTATACATTATCCTTCTTCTTCCGGTTCCTATTTTTATGTATGAAAGCTGTTTTCCAAGTGTACTAAAGCCTATATTTCCTACTTCTAAAAAATTGTATTTACTTTTTAATTCTTGTATGTTTTTCATCATTAGTGAATAATAGTATTTTTGATTTGTTGGAACAATACTCATAAAAAATCACCTGCTATAATTTATTCAAATTAAGCAGGTAATGTGATTTTATTGTTTTAACTTACTATAACCATTGCTATAGTCTATTTCTATATTTGGTTGTACATTATAAATATACACATTAAAGCATATTTCATTATTTTCTACAGACTGTGCTTCTATTTGTACTCCACTTGCCACTAAATTGTTTCCTTCAAATATTGGAGTTACCCTGTATAGTACATAATTATTTTCATTTTCTTTTAAATAGTTTAATACCTTTGTTTCAAATGGTAACATTCCGCTTGTGTTAAAATAATTGGTTCCTGTTATAAGGTTTTGTTTATTCGCATTTTCTGCTGATAAACTATACGCAATTAAATGACAACGATTATATAAGCTTTTTCCATTATACTCTACACTTTGCCAACCAGATGGATATATATGACTAATTGATGTTCTTTTTTCTCCTTCTTTTGGCATTGTATCTTTTCCTAAATTTGCATACGCAACTCCACATCTACCCAGTTTGTCTAATTTGCTGTATTTTTCAAAGCATTCATTTGTTAAATCACTTTGTTCAAAATTTGGAATATTATTATTTATTGTTACATATATTTCTCCATTGTATTCTGGAATTTCGCCTAAATTATAAGATACTTCCTGAGTTGTATTATCTAATACATTTTCATCTAGCTCGATATTTCCGAAATAAACTCCTGTAATTATTGCAATTAAAAATATTATACTTGTAATTAATTTTTTTGTTTTTCTTTTGCTCATTTTTTCACCTATTTTATATATTTTCCATTTACTCTTTTTACTATATCTCCAACATTAAAGTCTGGATATAATTCTTTATATGTATATATTGAACCACTTCCATTTTCATGTGTTAAATAAATTTTATCATCAGTTATTTTTTGCACTACAAAATTAGTATTTTCGTTGTCTCTTAATACTCCATACAAATCATCTAATTTGTACCAAGCATCATCACTTTTTATATCTATTTCTCCATTATATAACTCACATTTATCTCCATTTAACTGTACTTTTTGACCTGAGTATAGATTATAAAAATCTAATTTATTCATTTTATATATATTTTCATAAATTCCATGATTATGTAATTTCTCCAGTTCATTTTCAGTTGTATATATGTATATATCTTCTTCTTTTCCATTTTCAGGATTCAGCAATGTTATTTTTTCATTGTCTAAACCATATACTACCCCTATATTCATATTATTCCCCTTATCTAAAGCTTTTGCTAATTCATTAACGAAACTTGATACAAAATTTTTAGTTTCATTACCTAAAAGATTAAAAATTTCTAAATTCATAAATTTCCTTTCAAGAATTAAATATTTTTTGAATAAAATTTTCTTTAATATATCACATATTGTGTATTATTTACAATGCTTTTTTATTGCTTATTGATTTTTTTAATGATACAATTTATTAAAAGTTGGTGAAAAAATGTATTATACATATATGTTAAGGTGTGCAGATAATTCAATTTACACTGGAATGACAAATGATTTAAATAAAAGAATAAATGAGCATTTAACTAAAGATAAAAATGGTGCAAAATATACAAAATCACATAATGCTGTAAAACTTGAATCTGCTTGGAAAAGTAAAGATAAATCTTTGGCTTGTAAATTAGAATATCAAATAAAAACTCTTTCAAAAATGCAAAAAGAGTCTTTAATAAATGGCGAAAAATTGTCTAATTATTTAAGTGGGAAAGTTGATTGTAGAAGATATAAAAGAATTGTTTAATTTAGTGAGATAAAAAAAGTGGTAAGATTTTTCTTACCACTTTATACTTATGGTCGAGGCGACTTGTTTTTCACTTCGTCAACCTCTTATATATCAAACGTTTCATACGTTATTTCAATTCTAGAACATAATTCTAGAAAAAACTAGCTTTTCGGTCTTATTATTCCTTCTACGTCATTCCTTAGTATTTTCTAAGGATTTAACGATTTTTCTTCTTTTGTATATTCGTTGATAGAATCACCCAAAAGCATTTTAACACTATCAACATATTTTTGCAACTCTTTTCGTTGCGTTTCTATTGGAAGATCTGTGTAAGTGTCCATTGTTTGCCTTATATCCGAATGTCCTAAAGTTTCTTCCATAACTTTATAGTCAATTCCAACAGAGTAACTATTTGTAGAATATGAATGTCTTAATTTGTGATTATGTGCATTATCTTCAATTCCAATAAACTTACAAATTCTTTTTAAACAGTCATTTAAAGTACTATCAGTAAAAACATTACCCTTTTTATTACAAAATAACAAATCGTTTTCATTTGGTTTCATATTTTTAATGGCATGTTCTAAAACTGGCTGTGTTAATTCAGTAAGTACAATATCACGCTCTCCACTTGGTGTTTTTGTTCTATCTCCTAAAATAGTATGTCCTTGTTTATCCAAAGTTGTAGTTCTTTTTATGTGTAATAACCCATTTTCTAAATCTACATCTTGTTTTTTTAAACCTAAAACTTCTCCAATACGTAACCCACAATGAATTGCTATTAAATATTCATCTCTATGTGAATATTTAAAATCTGGACTATAAAGATATATTAGTAATTTTTTAAAATCCTCAATATTAAAAGATTTTACTTTCTCTGTTTTTATAATACTTTGAGGCATTTTTATTCCATAATATCCAGCAAAATAATCTTCTTCAATAAATTTTCTTTCTTTTGCTATTCCAAAGGCTTGTTTTAATAATTGATAATCTTTTCTCAATGTGTTTTGAGCATATCCTTTTTCTCTCTCATAATTTAGGAAATCTTCAACATCTTTTCTTGATATTTTATCAATTTTTTTATCAAACCAAGAACCAGAGTTTCTTTTAACGCGTTTTAAAATCTCTGAATAAGTTCTGTATGTGTTATCATTGTTGGTTCCATTGTTATTTTTTTGTTTCATAAACTCAAGTGTTATTCCTTCAATTGTCATTGGAGATATTTTTTCTTTATTCGGTTTAGATTTTAATCCTCCTGGATTATCCTTTTTAAATTGTTCAGATTTATAAATTGCTTCATTTTGAGTTGCTCCTGTAAATTTTTTTCTAATTGTTTCTCCTGTTTCTTCATCAACTCCTACTACAATTGTTACACTATATTGCCCAGATATATAGAACTTATCGCAATGCTCGTTATCGGAACAATTATGGCAATCTGGACATTTATTCATTAGTTTAAGATTTCTTCTGTGATTGCAAAAATCTTTGTTTAAGCATTTGCTACATTTAGGACACATAGGTCTATCATTTTTTACTCGTGCTTTTTTTACCAAGTATGGTGCTTTTTCATTATAATTTTTCTTCCTTTTGGTCATTTTGTATTCTCCTTTTTCTTGTAAATTTCGAAGAATACCTTGTCAAATCAAGTTTTTTAGATTATAATAGATTTAGCAAGGTATTCTTGCTAAAGATAATTTTAAGTCTTAAGCTTATTGCTTAAGCAAAGTTTTGTATTGAGGATTTAAAGGGCAAATTTAAATCTTCTTTTTCTTTCTAGTTTTTTTCATTATTTAAATATTTTTTTAAGTTATCTTCACTTATCAATAGTTTTCTTCCAACATATCTTGCACCAGACTCTTTCATTTTCATTATAGCATAAGCTGTTTCTTTTGTAACGTGTAATCCTTTGCAAATATCTTGTGCTGAAAACATTTTAATTCCACACATATTTTCCATAGTATTTGTCTCCTTTCGTTTGTATTTTGTAATCTACATTTATCTCATACCCTAAATTACACTGGGCTTTTACTGGTCGTTGATTTTTCAAATCTTTGGAATTTCACCACTACCCCATCAGGGCTAGCTACACTCTTTGCGTGCGATGGTACTTTTAAACCACTCAAGCTGAGACTGTGTAGAAGAGCATTTCTGCTTCTATCCAGTAACGGATTATTCAATTTTCAATGTGCTATCCGTGATTAGTTTTTGCTAACCATTTAATAACTACTAACAAATATTTTAGCATTAGCTATTGCATATGTCAATAGTTTGTGATAAAATATTTTCAATAAATAACAGAGAGTGACGGTGAGGTAACATGGAAAGATTTGAATTACGTTTAAAAAATCAATTTTTTATAAATAAGTTTAATAAATACAAATTTATGGCATACCAAGATTTAAGATTTAATCAAAAACATAAAAGTTATGAAATTTATAATAGATATGAGAAAATCAAGTTAGGAGTTCAATTATGTGACTTTTTAAATACTGATTTTTCAGATTTAAATAGTATTAGAGAATTCATTGATAAATATGGTATTACAACAATAGCTCATCTATCTGATATAAAAATTTATCAGTATTATTCTGAAAAAGAATATAATGAAATGGTTGATGATGTTATAAATAATTTAAAAAACAAATTAGAAATGTATAAAAATGCTTTCATTGCTGATATTACATATATCTATAATTTAAATGACTTAGAAGAATTGAATGATTTAACTACTATACAGAGATTACATATATTAAGAGATAGTAAAAAAGAATCTGAAGTAAGAAAATTATATGATTCAAATAATTTGAAATTAACTTTAAATAATTTTGGAGATTTTACAGAGTTTTCTATAACAAGAGAAGATGACGCACAAGAGATTGCAAAAAATGTTAATACAGATTATTTAAATACATATTGTTTTGAGAGCAATGATATAATTCAAACATTTATAATTGAATTATTTGAAATGACTGAAATAGAAAGTACGGCTATTAAAAAATGTAAGAATTGTGGCAAATTCTTTGTTCCAGATAATAGAGTTGATGAGTTGTATTGTAATAGTATTTATGAAAATAATAAAACTTGTAAAGAGGTTGGACCTTTTAGAACTAAACAAAAGCTTATGCAAGAAAACGATGATTTAAGAATTTATAGAAATGTTTATCAAAAGTTATTATTAAGAACAAGAAGAAATCCTAATAATGACCAGTATGAAAGAGATTTCCATGAATTCAAACAAAAAAATATCGAATTAAAGGAAAAGGTTGAAGAAGGAAAATTAACTCAAGCTGAATATATGGAATGGCTTGAGAAACAATAAAATTATAAATTTATTTTTACCAATCACCACCAAATCAATTAACCTATGGTGGCAATTAGGTAAAAATATCTATGGAGGTTTTGAATATGGAAAATTATCCACCTTATACGATAACTGACAAAATGTTAAATTATGTATCAGATATAATGAAAAAAATTGGAGAAGCTAATTATTTTGAAAGTTTAAATAGATATCCTGAATTAAGAAGAAAATCAAGGATTAGGTCAATTCATTCTTCTTTGGCAATAGAAAATAATCAACTATCATTATTTCAAGTTGAAGATGTAATAAATGGAAAAATGGTAATCGGAGACCAAAAAGATATTCAAGAAGTAAAAAATGCTTATGAAGCCTATGAACAAATTGATAAAGTAAATCCTTATTCTGTAGAAGATTTAAAGAAAATACATGGAATATTAACTTTTCTAGTTGAAAAAGATGCAGGAAAATTTAGAAATCATGGGGAAGCTGTTTATGATGGGAATGTTGAGATTTTTATGGCACCACCACATAGATTAGTTCCAACTTTAATGGATAATTTATTTAATTGGATGAATGAAGTTAAAGACACCATAAATCCACTTATACTATCTTCAGTATTTCACTATGAATTTGTATTTATACATCCATTTTCTGATGGTAATGGTAGAACTGCAAGAATTTGGCAAACTGCAATTTTATCACATTGGGAAAAAGCTTTTACTTATTTACCTATTGAAAGTATGATAAAGAAGAGTCAAAATGAGTATTACAAAGTAATTGATAATTGTAATAAAGCTGGAAATGCTACTGAATTTATTGAGTTTATGCTTAAAATGATAGATGATACAATTGATGAAATAACAAAAACTACTACACAAGAAACTGCACAGGAAACTACACAAGAAAAAATTTTAAAGCTTATAAAAAGTAACCCTAGTATAACTCAAACTCAAATGGCAAAAGTTCTTGGTATTACTAGGGATGGTGTTTCTTATAATATAAAACAATTAAAAGATAATGGTATTATTGAAAGAGTCGGAGCAACAAAAAATGGATATTGGATTGTAAAATAAAATTGAAATAATAAAGTATAAAGGAGTTAAGTAATGAAAGAATCAATAAAAAACATAATAATATCAATATCAATAATTATAATTGCTATTCTAATATCTTTATTTTTTATAAATAATTCTAATACTTCACTTAACAATAAAAAGAGTAAGGGAATAGGCATAGGCAGTAGGACAATAAATATTAATATTTTAGATAATAAAATACTTTGTGAAGATGTAATATTGTTTAATATGCATTCAAGAGAAGAACTTAAGTACAAGTTTTTTCAAGAATATGATTATTTGAACAATACCAAGCTTTATATAAACAATTCAGATAATTTTTATTCGACAAGTTTAAAAATGGATTTATTAAAAGGCTATATAAATATAGATAAAAGGTTATTAAATGGTTTAAAAATCACAGATAAAAATGTAAGTATAAAATTAACATATGAACTAGATCTAGATTATATTACAAGATACACAAATACAGATGTTTTACCTCTTTATATGGATTTAGAAAATATAGATTACTTAAATAATTTAACAATAAACTTGAATTCAAATTATACAATTACAAATTTAACTGTAGATAATGCAGAAATAAGCAAAACTAAAGATGGATATGCTGTTAATATGAATAATATAAACAACAGTGATGATATGAATATATTATTTAATATGAATACATATCTTAGTAACACAATAAATTCTGATTATGTTAATCCTAATATCTTAAAGGAAACTGAAGAGTATGACTATATTAATGAAAGAATATATATTTTAGTGATAATAATAACTATTTCTGTAATATTATTAATATTATCATTAATTATTAATAACCAAAAAAAGACTACTAATTATCGAAGAGATACATCAAATTTAATTTCTCCAATCTTAGCTGAAGCTATCATAGATGGGAAAATTGGATTAAAGGAATTAATAATGACTACTATTGTAGAATTAAATATTAGAGGAAACATCAATATTATAAATAATGATACATTAGAACTAGTATCTTATGATAATCTTGAAATATATGAGCAAAGCATTGTAAATCTTCTATTTAAAAATAAAACTATAAAATTTAGTGATATAAATAATACTTTTGCTAATTCAAATAAATCAACAATACAGTTTACTCAAAAAATGAGTTTAATTAAAGAATGTTTATTAGAGAAAATTTATTCTATGAATATTTTTTCTAAGGGACTTACATTTTTAAATAAAGCTATTGGACTTTGTACTATTTTAATTAGCATAAATATGCCACAAATACTTTTGAATAATTCAAGTTCAATGAAAAAATTCTTTTTTATATTAAGTCTTCTTATTACTTTTTATTATATAAAAAGTAATATTGGCAAAAAGACTATAAGAGAAGAAATTATAACTAATAATAAAAGGCGAACGGTAATAGATATAAGAATAGTATTTCTACTTATATTAACGGTATTTATAATAATAAGTACTTCTATAAATGTTGCTAAATATCATATTATATTTTTTATGTTTACATTACTTGCAATTTGTTTAAATATTTATATAGCATATCATAGTCAAGGTATCATCTTAACTAAAGAAGGAAAGGAAGAACAATTAAAGCTGGTAGAATTGAAAAATTATATAAATGATTATAGTTTAATCAGGAATAGAGATTTAGAATCAGTTATTATTTGGGATAAATATTTAGCTTATGCAACAGCTTTCGGAATACCAAATAAGATTACAAATAGTATATATGAAGAATGGTATAATTTAAACATAAACTTACAAGTAGTAGAAAAAATACTGAGTTAATTTTTAAAGTTTTATAGATACAATATTAATAAAAGTTATTATTATTTCATAATAGCTAAAACTAGTAATTATTATTAGTTTTAGCTATTATCTTCTTAACTATAATTATATTAATTTAAAATACTTTTAATATAATCTTTTTAAAAAATAATGACTTAATGCATAATCAGCAATTAAAATAATTAAACCGATTAAGTTATGAAAAATCATTGAATTACATCATTGAATTTTGTTGGATTTGTAATGATTTGTTTATTAATGCATCATCTCCTACGTTATTAAATATACCACCAGATATTAGCAAGATTATCATTATGACAGTTAAAATAGTAGAAGCAACGATACCTATAGTGGAAAAAATATTTTTTTCTTTCTTGCTAGAAATAATAGCTAATATTAATGCAATTATTTCAAATATTAATGCTATAATAATTCCTAAATTTGAATATAGTATCCATCCAATAATAAATAATAAAATTGAAATTATTCCTAATATTTTATACTTACTCACCCTATTCATTCCTCCTTTTTGTTAAGTATAATATATTGGGTTATAGTTGTCAAATGTAACACGAATAATTCAATAATTTCATAACAAAATATGAATATTCTAAATTTATCTGTTTCTAATTTTCTTATTCCTATCAGTTTTTATCAATGTATCTTCTCTTTCCTTATTTTGTATATTTCTATTATAATCATCTCTAATTATAAAATATTTCCCAACAATCCTATTACAAGCATTTCTTTGTGCATGAATAATATCAATATTTTCAGTAAGTTCATTAATTTCTTTTTTAATTATATTTTTATCATTATCATTTGTAGCTTTATGATATTTTCTCCATAAATCTTCCCTTTTCCCTTTCAAGTTAGGTAATTTACATTCTAAATCTAATTTATAATTTTCTACTTCTTTAATAGACTCAAATTTGTGCCTAACTAGAAAATTTATTTCTTCAAATATCATATTATTTTTTTTCTTTTGCTTATAATACTCTGGTGTCATTTCTCTATATTCATTTTTAGCATGTAATATTTTAAAAGCATATAAATAATGCACATATAATCTATATAGTGAGCTTGTTTGCAATAAAAATTTATTTATTTTTGGTCCAGTATATAGTTTTCTATAATATTTCTTTTTAAAATTTGCAACTGGTGGTAATTCTTCTTTCGAATATCCATAAATTCTTTCTTTAATTCCTTGAACTGAATATTTATCTCCAAATGCTCTATCAATTCTTACATTTCTTGAAAAATAAGGTGTTTTTATTGTAAGGTATTTGCCATAATCTTTAATATTTTCATAGCCTTTTGCTTTTAGAACTAATTTAAAGTCAGAATACTTTTTAACAGAATTTATTGCTTCATCCATATCAGTTATTATCTTTTGAATTTTTTCATCTCTACGGTTAAAATAATCAATATTATTTTGTCTAAATTCTTTTTCTTTATCAGCTTTAGGAGTATTTACAATAGATAGCCCATAATTTAAACATAATCTGTCAGAAGCTTCTTTCATAAATGCAATTTCTGCATTAGAATTATGATATTTATTTCCATCTACAAAAGAAACAGAATTTATAATTATGTGATTATGGACATTTTGCTTATTTATATGAGTACAAATAACAACTTGATATTTATCTCCCCATAGTTCTTCAGCAAGTTCTTTTCCAATTTGATTCGCTTTTTCTGGAGGTACTTCATATCCTTTAAATGATTGTATTATATGATAACCTAATGTTTTGCCTTCTTTATGAAAGAATTTTTTTGTAAGTGCCATTTCTTCATAAGTAGTATCCACATTACAATTAATACCTGATACTAAAATTCCATGTTCTGTTTTTTCTCCATTTTTACCATAATTGATAACTGCTTGTAAATTACTTTTAATTGTTTTTATTTTTATTACCGCCATTAAAATCACCTCCTATTCTCTTGAATATATTTTCTTTTGGAATTCTAAAATAAATTTATTAATAGTATTTCTTAAATAATCAAGTTCATCTGCCCCAGCATATCCTCTTATATTAACTCTAATTGCTATTTTATTTATATTATTTGCTATGCCAGAAATTTGTTTTGTAAATTCTCTTATTTCTTCTGTAGGTTGTTCTTTTATTTTATAACCTTTAATACAGCTTCTTAAAAATTCAGATTCATTCAATCCTGCTTTTTTAGATTTTGTTTTTAATAAATTTTCTTCTTCTTGGTTTATCCAAAATTGTTTTTTGATTGTTTTTTCTCTCATAATTTTATTTGCTCCTTTCAAAATTCTTTATGGGGTTTGGGGAAAGAATTTCCCCATCAATTCATTTTTTCAAAAAATGACAAGCTGTATTTATACGGGAGTATAAATGCGTCGCTTGCTTTAAATATTTCATTTGCCGATATGTGCCAATTTCTAACCCCATTTTTAAAAAAATTGGTATAAAAAAAGAAGAAATCTCATTTGAAATCTCTTCTAAAAAGTATTTTTATTGCTACTAAATGTGATTTATTTTTCTTTGATAACGCCTGTATCTTTTAAGTAAAAATACATCTCTTTACCACCTAAAAGGAATATTTCCTTTTCCTCAAAATCACAAATTTCCATATAAATTTTAGCTAGTTTTTGGAACATTTTACATTCAGTTTCATTTAATATCATTTCTCTATCTTCTAGTATCAATTGTAAATTTGGATATTTATTCATAATATCATTGAATTTTTCCCTTAATTCTTTATATTCTTCATTTCTATTTATTAAATCAGTTTTTCTTTCTTCAATAGCCTCATTTAAATACATTTCATATAATCTTACTTCATCCATTTTGGTACCTCCTATACATAAATTAATTCACTTAATACAATTTCTTCAACGCGATTTTTAATTGAATTCATCCTGCAAACCCATTCCATTTGATTAGTTTCTTTTAGTTTTTCAGTTACATTTTCTTGTTTTACTAACTGAGATATAATTGTTTTAATTCTATCTTCACAAGCAATATCTATCTCGTGTAAATATCTATTTAATTTGCCATCCATAAATAAAACGATATATTCGGCTTTTTTATGATTTTTTAAATAATTCAATTTCATTCTGCCATATTTTCCAATTGTATAATTTGTTTCTTCTGGATCTAATACTAAATTAGGCAAGTAATAATCTCCTTGTTTTATATATTCAATTCCTGTTTTTTCATCTACAAATCTATTTTTTACATTTTTATTTTCCATTTTCAAATCCTCCTTAATCATTATTTTCTATCAAATCGTTTAAACTGGTGATTCCGTTTGATTTTTTATAATCTTCAACGCTATCATTGGGTGAATTATAATTAGCATATAGCTTGTCTAAATATCCAGGTGGATAAACTCTGCCTTGATAACCACTTTTTTTACCCTGATAGCTTTTATAGTTATTATTTATATATTTATTATTATTGCTATTATGGACTGTCGATTTTCTACACTCAGGAGAGTTGATTTCATGCACTCCTGACTGCTGATTTTCGACACTCCTTAATTTATCTATTTTTTCACTTTCTATCATTCCTATGGTTTTGCCTAAATAAATAATATTTGGCATATTTTTGCCTTGCTTTTTCTCTTTTATAAGATTACATTCTTTTAATTGTAATATTGCACTATCAAGTGCAGCACGTTTTATATGCATTTTTTCTTGTATTTCTTCTCTCTTAAAAATTACATACATATCGCCTTTGGCATCATAGAATTGTATTTTTTTGTTACTTTCTATTTGTTTAAATGATAATTCTAACCTATCGGTCAAAATAGAATATAGTAACATAGCATTAGGTGATAGAACTTTATATTCTTCTCTATTTAATAATTCTCTTGGAAATTGTATAAAACTTTCATAAGAAAGCTTGTCTGTTTTCTTAAATGGGGTGAATTCATACATTATAGACCTCCTTTCATCTAACTTAAATCTAAATTGTTCTAGAAAAGTTCTAGAAAATAATCTTAAAACACTTGATATGACTGAATTTTATTCTTCGATAAATTTTATTTTTGAAATTTTTTATTTAGATTTCTGTTCTAGAAAATTTTTCTAGAACAAAATTTGATGATGTAGAAGGTTTTTAAAAGACTTTAGACAGAAAAAATACGTTATTCCAATTTCTTGAAATAACGTATTTTATGCACTTTTGATATAATTTTCGTCCTTCTGTAGTTTTCTACAGAATTTACATTTTATGGTCGAGGCGACAGGGATCGAACCTGCGACCTCATGGTCCCAAACCACGCGCGCTACCAACTGCGCTACGCCTCGATTTTTTTCAGTACCTATATAATATAGCACACTTTTTTTATAATTGCAACATTTTTTTCAAAATTCTATTGAATATTTTTACTTTTCAATGTATAATAAGTATTATCACGCAACTGTAGCTTAGCTGGATAGAGCGTTCGGCTACGAACCGGAAGGTCGGGGGTTCGAATCCCTCCAGTTGCACCAACAAAAGGATTGTACAACCGTACTATCCTTTTTATTTTATAATTTAATCTCAATAATCTCTTCAATTTGAACTTCTTCCCCATTTTCTAGTATAATTTTTCTATCATATTCGTCTATTTTTACTACATTTTCTGTTACTTCAATATATTTTCCGCCATTTTTTTTAACATCTGGTATAAAATATGTAACTGCTATTTTGGGCTTATTATGTATTTTTTCTTTTATTAAAAGCAATTTTTTATTTAAAATTGTCTTTTGTTCTTCATTTATTTCTATTCTACTATTAGTTTCCCTGGCTGTTTCTTTTATTACATCATCATATCCAGTTAATGCTGAAAAAGGTGCAAATTGTGCAGATCTTTCTTCTATTGTCATTCTTACATGTTTTTCAGATACATGATGTGGTAAATTTATTATATCGTTATATTTATCACTTTTTTCTAACACCTTTTATTCTTTATGACCTCCTATTTGCTTATTTCTTTCAATAGTTGTGCCTTCCTTTTGCAAATTCATTCCTTTTATTATAGCATTTTTTCCATATTTGTTTTTTATATTAATCATTGCTTTTTGTATTTCTTTTTCTGCTTCTTCTTTTTCTCTTTTTTTATTGACTTCTTTATAGTCTACAAATAAATTAATTTGCTCATAATTGCTATTTTGCACCATATTTTCATTTACCACATTATTAACTGTAATATTGATTCTTCTTACTAAAAGTTGTTTATTAATAATTTGTTCATATAATTTTATTATATGTTCTGTAAGAACTTTGCTAGAAGATGTTTGATGGTCTATATTTATTGTTCCATGTGCATGTTTTGGTACTTTTCTTCCATATTTATCAGTTGTTATTTCTCCGTTATATTTGCTACTAATTGCTTGATTTTTCAAGTTATCTACATCATACCCAATTTCTAATACAATTTGATTTGCAACTAGCCCTTTTTCTACTAGATCTAGTGCAAGTAGTTCAGTCATTTCCTTTACAATTAGTTTTGTATTTTCGTAATTGTATGGACAATGTAAAACTTGTCCAGAGCATATACTATTTGTAGCTGGTCTATATGCCTTAATACTCTCAATTGTTACATTTTCCCATCCCCAAGCATGGTCAATTAGTAGCTCTGCATTTACGCCAAATAATTTATATAGTAGTTCTTCATTTTTAACTGACATTTTAGCTACATCACCCATTGTGTACATTCCATGCTCTTCTAGTCTTTTTGAATAGCCTTTACCAACTCTCCAAAAATCTGTTAAAGGTCTGTGGCTCCAAAGTAATTTTCTATATGCCATTTCATCAAGACCAGCTATTCTTACACCATTGTTATCTGGTTTTGCATGCTTTGCTACAATGTCCATTGCTATTTTGCAAAGATATAAATTAGTTCCAATTCCTGCGGTTGCTGTTATTCCTGTTGTTTTATAAACATCTTGCATTACTTTTGTTACTAACTCTTTTGCTCCCATATTATATGTTTTTAGGTAATGTGTAACATCTATAAATACCTCATCTATTGAATATACATATATATCATCAGATGAAAAATATTTTAAATATATATTATAAATTTTTGAACTGTATTTCATATAATAAGCCATTCTTGGTGGTGCTATTATATAACTTAATTCTAAATTTTTATTTTTCTTTAATTCAATATCACTATATGATGATCCTGTAAATGTTCTATTTGTTGCCTTTCTTTTTCTGTATATATTTATCTCTTTTACTTTTTGAACAACTTCAAAAAGCCTTGCTCTACCTGGTATTCCATAGGATTTTAGTGCTGGGCTTACAGCAAGGCAAATTGTTTTTTCTGTTCTACTACTATCAGCAACTACTAAGTTTGTAGTAATTGGGTCTAGTCCTCTTTCTTTACATTCAACAGAGGCATAAAAGCTTTTTAAATCTATTGCTACATATATTTTACTTTCTTCATTATGCATAGCAATCTTCCTTTCATCACTCTGTTTTATTATATCAACTTATTTGCGTTTTGTAAACGCTTGTTTGTTTAATTTGAATAAAAAATAGAACTATATTTTATTTATAGTTCCATTTTTATAATAAATTAATCCAGTTTCTTCCTTCATACATAATTCTAACTATCTGTATGTTATTATTTTTTATTCTATAAAAAATAATGTAACTATTTATTATTAATTTTCTTATCTCTAAATTTTTTATTAGTTCTTCATCTATAATTGCATATATTTCTGGACTACTTTTTAATTCTTCTATTTCTCTCCTAATTTTTTTATTAAATTTTGTGCCATTGGGGACGGAGAATTTTGGCACACATAATAATATTTTACATCTTTTTAATTTAAAAATGTGCCAAAATTCTCCGTCCCCAATGGCACATTATTTTTTCGATAGTTTAACTGTAATGTTACTTTCTCTTTTATTACGTAAAACCTTAAATATAACCTCATCTCCCGGCTTTTTAGTATAAATATAACTTCTCAAATCACACATTTTCTCAAGTGCGATTCCATCAACTTCCAATAATATATCTTTTTCTTTTATTCCATACATTTCTGCAGATGATTTGTTATTAACTTGTACTACATAAATTCCGTCATCAATTTCCAAATTATTATCTAAATAAGGTATTATATTTTTATCATAAGCAAATACACCCAAGTATGCTTCTTCAAATTCTCCTGATGTTACAAAACTTTGAATAATTGTTTTTACTATATTTATTGGAATTGCAAACCCTATACCTTCTGCAGATGTAATTTTTACACTATTTATTCCTATAACTTCTCCACTTTCGTTTACAAGTGGTCCTCCACTATTTCCAGGGTTTATTGTAGCATCTGTCTGTATTAAATTTTCCATATATGAAGATTTTTCGTCTTCATTTAAAATTATTGTTCTATTTGTTGCACTTACAATTCCAGATGTTACAGTTCTTTGAAATTCAAACCCAATTGGATTTCCAATTGCATATACAATTTGTCCTAATTTCACATCAGATGAATTTCCTAAAGTTATATATTGCAAGTTTTTTGCATTTATTTTTACAATTGCCAAATCTAAATCTGTGCTTGACCATACAACATTTCCCTGATAACTTTTTCCTGTTGCAAGTGTTACATAACAATTACTATATTTTTCCCCTGAAACATGCTCATTTGTTAATATATAGCCATTTTCAGAAACTATAATTCCTGTTCCTAATCCCAATTTTGATGTTCCATCTTTTAAAAATATTGAATTCCCTGTGCTTTTTAATTTGGAAATTCCAACTACACTTTCAGTAACTCTTTCAAGCATTTGTGTAATAGTTTCATTTTCTTTTTTAGTTTCTTCAACGGTTTGAGATATTTTACTTGCTTCATAAGGTTTAATTATTTGTGTTGGTGTTTCAATATTAAAATACAAAATGTATGTAAGTGCCATAAGTATAGTTATTAAAATAATTATAAAAGTGGTTATAAAATATTTCTTTACCCTATTTTTTCTTTGTTTTCTTCTTATATACTCTTCCATATTGTCCTCCTTTTGTTATGATTATGAACATAAAAAATAAATTTAATCATAGTCAAAATAAATTCCCATATTTCCCCATTTTTTTATTATATTTGTAGATTTAAAATAGATATGTCACAGCAAATTGAAAAATAAAAATAGGAAATAC
>OGQN01000357.1_pt1 | contig 43609 bp, 39 predicted proteins | sample 1553231 | NCBI WGS metagenome assembly OGQN01 (sample SAMEA2579950, study PRJEB22360) | human gut metagenome | biome: human gut; feature: human-associated habitat; material: faeces | place: Denmark | collected 2008/2010 | reverse complement strand
CGACGGATATGAGAATGTCGTCATCGGCTGCACGGTCGAAAATCAGGCGATGGCCGATTACCGGCTGCTGCTGTTCCTCGCGACGCCGGTCCGCCACCGGCTCATCGTCTGCGCCCCGCTGCTGGGACCGCTCGACATCGCACGCTATCTCTCGCCCGCCGTCGAGGAGGTCTCGGCGGGCGGCGAATCGGGCAACGAGGCCCGGCCGTGCGACTACGCCTGGGTGCTCGGGCTGCGTGAACAGTGCGTGGCGGCAGACATCTCCTTCTGCTTCCACCAGACCGGGGCGCGGTTCGTAAAAGACGGGCGCATGTACCGCATCCACCGCCGTTACCAGCACTCGCAGGCCCGCAAAGCGGGAATCGACTATCGGCTCAAACGCTAAAAAGACGTGCGGAAGGAACCCGGTCCGGCGAACAAACAGTGACGCCTCATTTTGCTTTGTCCGGAAATTCCATGAAGAATCTCCCAAAAGCCGGACCGGGTTACAGTCCGATACAAAAAGTGTTGTAACTCATTAATTTTCTGTTAGTTACGGCGTTAACCGATACCACAAAAAGACACACTGTAAAGAGGCGGCAAAACCTTGTTTGACGCTTCATTTCAGGTGTCCGATATTCTCGGAAAAATGTAAAACTCGGGTTCGGAGTCCGAATTTTGGAGGTTCATTTCCCGCTCCGAACCGGGGATTCATCCGGGAAGAACGAGATCTTTTTTTAAGCCTTGTTTTGGTGCTTTTTCAGAACCTCCTCTCTGGATTCAAAGTGCTGTTTGCCCGACAAGGCTCGCTCCTCGGCTTTGCGTTGTCGGATGCGTCCGACCCAATCCGGTGCAATTTCAATCGAGACAATCCACACAACCTGCATGGAGCAGTACAGCAGAATTTGCATGGGAAACGAAAACTGCGTTTCGGCAGGAAACAGCCAGTTGTACGTTGCCAAAGGAACGAATGCATTGACGATTAACATCAAGGCTTCCGTTTCTCGTTGCCGGCGTGTATATCCGAGGTGTTTCCAGGCGATCAGAATGAAAAGCACGTTGACCCCGAGCAATGTCCAAACGATTGGCCACGGTTTGATAACCGCTGTTTCCGGGTGCGAGTTCATGATGAACCAAGCCGGAATAACAGGGACCAGTCCGTTTATCAGCAGCGTGAAAACCTTGAAAGCCATCGTGAAGCCTATTTGCTCTTGAATCCAAAGTTAGGAAAATATTTCGAATTCTCGCTTTGTTTATGAAAATTGATGCCAATTTTTCTGATTGGCAAATTGTTTGTCGTTTACCTATCATCCCGACGGAGGCGATCGGGAAAGTACAGGTACAGGTAACACTGAAAAAGAATGTCTAACTTAAAACCGCAATTTGTTATGAGAAGTATCACAACATTCGATCTGCAGTATGCGCACCGTTTCTACGGTTTTCAAGGTGAGGCTCAGTATCTCCACGGTCACACGGGAAAGTTGACCATCGAGGTGGAGGATAGCATCGAGGCGGGCGTGAACATGGTTTACCCCTGCAACGAGATTCAGAAGGTAGCGTGCGTGCTCCGGAATTTCGACCACGCGCTGGTTCTGCGCGAGGATGATCCGCTGCTGCCGGCCGTGCTGGACGTCTACGAGAAGCAGGGCATCCGCAACGGACACCCACAGAACAAGATGAAGGGCCCGGCCTTCAAGACGGAGCTGGCCACGGCCTATCCCGATTGCCGTCTGGTAGTCACGAAAGAGACGCTGACGGTCGAAGGAATGATCAAGATTGTCTACGATCTGCTGAAGGATAAGCTCAATATCGCCAAGATCACCTTTACGAGTGGTGTGAATGCGGCCTCGGCGGAGTTCGTGACCAAGAACGACATCGATCGTTGCCCGCTGTGCGGCGTTGCATTCAACGAGGAGGGTGTATGTCCGAAGTGCGGGTATCGCAAGAAGAAGTAGCCGTCACACTCTGTGGATAGGGTAGTCGGGTTCCGATTTTCGGGACCCGACTTTTTTGAAAAATGATAGAGGCTTGTATTTTGAAAATCGTAATACGAATACGCGTGCCATTCCGAAGACGTTAGAGCGTACGGCGATTGAAACTCAGCCGGGACTGACTTTATTGTAGCATAACCACATGCTGCCACTCCTCTTATTCCTTATCGGCAGAACTTCCCATCGTGAAGATTTCCATATCCATTGCTTTTTGTTTCACAGACAAAGAGATGGTCTCACTGTTGAAAGTAAGCCGACGAATTTTATAGGAATATCGTATTGAGAGCAAGATACCTTATATTGTGTTCGATGGCAGTCCTCTATTGGGGATTCGATATTGAAAAGCTTCTGACGGATAACTACCGCAAGGCAATCTTTTGAAAACAGAATGGACTAGTGCTGAAGCTTGCTCGTTTCCTTGTTAGTCCAATTCAACTCAGAAGCGCATCCGATACAGAAAGACAATTAGAGTAGTGCCGAGTATAGGTCGGTTGTGAAAAACGTTCAACATTAGTTGGTCACGACGTTGGATTGTTGAGCAGAAAATCCGTCGAACTTGCGTTTGCATCTGATAGTAAAAACGAATAATTCTGTGGCAACGCTTCCCCCCCCCTCATAGTTAATGAAGTTCCTAACTTGATAATAAGTGAATAATAACTTTAAGAGTACAGATATAATCATCGTTAAATAAAATATCGATAATCATAAGTCGCTCCATTATATTGATGCAATAAGTTCCCGACTTGAGCTAACGTATTAGATGTATCAATCGTTGCCGGTAATTTTGTATATAAGTTAAACGAATTCCAATTCATTTTTGTAAATCCTATAATCTCTGCAGCAATAGTAGGAAGATCTCCTTTCCCATAATATTTAGTTATTTTCAAAGGTGCAGGAATACATCTTCCTCCGGGATAGTAACGTCTTCTTTCTCTAATTGATGGCACAACGCCATGTGTCCATAGTAAGGCATTCCTGGATGACAATTTTATGCAGGTACCTCTCGATACTGGATATGAATCGTCTGAAATATTGTCATTATAGACCTTTTGAGCAATAAATTTGGCGTTGTATTCGTAATTGATAGTTATTAAATCGATATCCTTAATACCAGCCTGCGTTAATGCGTGCGTAATACCTTCAATTTCGTCTTTTTGAAACGGAGTTCGTTTGTGAATAACAACTCGACGGGGTAACCTATCCATAGATTTAACAAATAATTCACGTATGGTTATTCCAAACTTAAATGCTTCTTCATAGGTTAAATGTGGATTCTTTTTTCTGTCGAATTGAGGTTGTTCTACTTTTGATAATTTATATCTTAACCCCTGCCCCTTCGCATTGTATATATGGCTACAACCCAAAACGATGTCCACTTTCCCTTTGCTATTTGTTTTGACACTATAACCTATACCTGCATATGCCGTATCTGAATCGAGATTAGCTAATGCCCAAGGGGTACGCATCGCCTTAACAAATAGAGCTAATGACAGCCACCAGCAGATTTCGCATACCATTGGGTCATTCAAAGTTTTTTCTTCTATGATCTGAGTTGTAAAGCTGCGTTGAGCTGCATAGGCCTTTATAAAATTGTGTAAATCAAACGATTCTCCATCATGCTTGAATTGTTTGTGTTGACTCCATGCTGTGGGAATGTAAATTACAACCACAATTCCGGGATATTTATCAGCTAAACAACCAGCTTTATGACATATTGATTGAGCAAGAGATATTGTGTCTTTTGGAGTGTCTTCTATATTTATCCATTTATCAGTGCCGTTATCGGGAATCTCCAACAATGTTTTATATATACTATGAAATCCAGTATATGGCTGAATGTAATCCGAATCATCGTTCGCTTGAATGGTCGTGTTTAACTGTTGTAAAAAAGAGTGAAATCTATCGGAATGTGTATTGGGGCATATTACACCCACTCTAACATTCTGTAGTAGAACGTCTTTCTGCCAAGAATCATAAGGTCTGTGATTTGACAGCCCTCTCATAGGGTTTGAATCTAAAAAAGGTCTGTCTGCAAATGTATTTACAAACTCTAATTTCGGTTCTTTGATCTGAAGTCCTCGATAGATGGTTCTTTTGTTATCGTACGATTTTGATGAATATCCGTGTTCGGTAGTGTCTTGATATTGTATTTCGGAGAATCCGCAGTTCTGGCCTATTAGAAATTTAAACCCACTCCCGGAATTTTGAGGAACCTCAAAAGATAAACGAGTTCCGCCGAATATAATATTTTCCCATTGGGCAAGTTTATTGCTATATGCTTTGTTCCACATTTTATCCAGATAAATTCGCGTATATTCTTGCTTTTTCTCTTTTGATACCCTATGAGAATTCTCTACATATATTGTAGGTCGCAAAGCAAGCAGAGCATATTTTTGCTGTGGCACAAAAACAAGTGAACATTCTATAGCTTCATGTACCAAGGTGCCATTGTCATTTCTAAAAATATCGGAACGCCAAAGTATATTGTGCCTAATATCGACATTGAGACCTCGAATTATCGCAATACTTTGGAGCGTTGCTCTTAAAAACAGTTCTCTATAACTGCTTTTTCGCTCTATATCGTCCATTGAAACGGGAATCCGCTCAATATCACTTTTTAGTCGGGAGCCAAATACATTGTTAATAGCTGAGCCTGTGGAGAAAGCATATACTTTTTTCTTGTATGGAACAGCTATAATATTTTGGTCTTTAGTAATCTCCCTTAAAAAGTCCCAAGGTTTTTCACCGTCATGATATTCAATCTCAAATTGAAATAATTCTTTTGGGAAAATTATGGGGTACAAATTACTTTTCAAGTATTTGTCCGTTTTCGTTATATGAATTGAAAATGGAGACGTGTTATTATCCTCGGGAACACTCTCCAATATAGACATGATTTCTTTCTTCTTCTCTATATCAGCTTGAAAACAATTGATGACAAGAGAAAGCATTGTCTTGTCAAATCCATCAGTATCAATGTAATATGCATCCCTGTTCGCTTCTCTTGCTGTTCTCAAAAGAGATTCCACCTCGGGGGAGATGTGGGAACCATAGCCACACCAGTATATCCGTCCAGAGCCTCTTTCAGAGAAAGCTTCAGTTAATGCTGACATTAGGGATTTATCACGACCACTGTAACCGATTACTATGAGATTCTTATCATTAAAATATCGTTTTAATGCTGCCACAAAAATCGGATGTTGGCTATCCAACTCTTTAGAAGTATTTTTTAATGACGTATATTTATAATCTCCATGTAAGGCAATGTATAATAATTCACTGGTACTTTCTGTCCGATATATTCGTTCAGCACAATTTAGATTTATGCAAATAGGCGTAATATTGGCTTGTTGGGCAGCACGTTCGACCAAGCCATCGAAGTTGGTTGACCACACAGATTTGACAATGCCGTATTTGTTCAGAAGACATAAAAGCTTATATCCAATGTATGGCTGCTTACTTTGAGCTAAATGCTCAAAATATTTCACTCTATCACCCTCAATAGGTAAAGCTTTTTCTGCATAGAAGGTATATTCATTAGGATCTCCAATAGACGGGAACCCTCCTTGATTATCAATCCATTTCTGGATGATATTTTTACAAAGATCGGATTTGGGATCGATGAATGGAGGAATGGATGACTGGGAAGAACAATAAATCATTCTCTTCCAATCCCAGATACAATCATCGGCGGATGGTATTCCCGAAGTAATCGACGCTCCAGCTCCTAACAAAAATGCAAAAGAAGTATCTCGATTCTGAACAAACGAACGAACAAACGCATCGAAATCCAAGTTGAAACCAATCATAAAATTATACAGCACTTATAGTTCTTACAAAATTAACTATTACATCCAACATATCAAAGGTATAGGAGCTTTTCCTTGTGAAATGGACATTGAGAAGATAATTGCGGAAAACTACCGCAATGCAATTGGTCGAAAATAAAACTGAGCCTATGTGTTTGTCAGTTTCCTTGTTCGTTTGGATCAATTTAGAGACTTGTTCTTATCCAGAATGGACAATCGGAAGTGTCTCGTGTTGGGGGCGGTCTTTACCGGCTACTTTATGAAAAACCGACTTAAGCCAGGTGTTTAGTCAGAATGCGAGAGTTATGACGACCAAGATGTTATATGCGGCCGCACAGTTGCTGCTATTGCTATCCAGGCAGATATATTTGCAGTTGTCGTAGTCGTTCAAGACGTTTTTAAGGGTGGTCTTAATTTCTGCATAGATCGTTTTGGCTGTCGTGCTGAATAATTTGACGAGTTATGGCAGCGTCTCCCATACTTCGTAGCCTATTTTGCAGATTGCTTATCCTTCTATCTTTCTTGTGTTTATTTTCATATCATCCTTATTTGAAATTAATATTGTGTCGATTAAATTGCTACTCATGCAAATGCTATGATGGATTTCAATTGTGTGACGAATTCAGTCTTGTCTTTTTTGTCATTCTCTTTCGAGATCTCGGCATAAGTCTGCATCGTGCAGATGTGCTTGTATCCTAAAAATTGAGCAGCACATTTTAATCAGTACGTTGTTCGGCTGGCAGGCAATTGTAACATCGTGTGCCGCGCCTGGTGCCATGTAACATCCTTATTTATGCCGCGAATTTCATAATCATTTTTGATGGTTTAGAGAACCATTCGGTGCTTGGATACGTGGAATATCTTACTGCCTTCACCTATCCCTTTGTATTTTTAAATTATTGTGGGAATATCGAACTGCACCTCGGCAAGACTATTTTTTTTGATGGGAGATATGATATTCACTCATGGTCGTCGAAATACGTGCGGATGTTGTCATCAGAGAGGTTATACAGTCGAATTTATTAATAAATGCACGGGGTTGTCTCTTTCCATACAATGTTGCTCTCATAATCTCGCGTCTTGAGAACCCGTTTCAAGAGGTTATAAACGGTCAGGTACTTTTGCTGAGTCGATTTTGTACGTATTCCGGCTTATGCTAACTTGTCGAAATAACTGTTGATCTGCTCGGAATCTTTCATTTGTGTTTCGTGGCGGTATTCCAGACTTAAAAGTCGTTTTTAATTTTCTCCACCATAACGACATCATCTCAATCCTCTACTTTGTGGAAGTGGTTGTAGATTCTTACACGAATGTAGTCGGTTAACTTGTTCGTCTCCTCTGCAGTAAAGCTCCGACCTGTCATATGTTGTATTCCAATGTGCCGAAGCGACCGTCATTTTGCAGCTGAACTATGCGGGTTTGTCTCCGTCGATGGCGATACGGTCCATAACGGGAATCGTACAGTCTTTCTTAAAAATATACTTCTTTAAATTCATATTTTTAATGGTACAAAACTATTAACTGAAGCTATATGTTGTTATGCAGATCCCAACATGTCAGCGAAAAAGAGTCTTTCGACGCTTTATTTTGGGGCTCTGTTTGAAAAGTTAACTATTACTGTAAATGATGACCGCTTAAATGTTAGCCTGCGCTTTCGTCTTCTTGTACTATTCGTATTCCCAATATATTTAATATACCAAAATAGATAAATCCAATGAAGTTGGATTTATCTGGTGTTAAACCTTGTGTATAAATACACATATCAAAATAAAATCCCAATTATATACTTTCTGCCACAATCTTAAATTCTATTCTCGGAATAGCAATACATACTCTGGCGTAAAAATTGTTATTGTTCAAATGATTATCTTCTGTAATTTTTTTTATTTTTGCATAAAATCAAATTTACGAAAATATGCCAGAAAATGATCGTCCAGAAATAAAGGAACAAATAAAAGGGAGTTCAGATCAAAAAGAAAACACTCGGAGTAAGATCGCTCAAATTTATGTTTGGGCCTTCTTTATCGTAATAGGCATAGTATTCATTATTGGAGCTTGTAATTGTTTCAAAGTGGATGAATACAAAGATATGCTTGTTACGGTATCTGGTATTTTGTCTGGCCCTCTTGGATTTATTGTAGGATATTATTTCAAAGCAACTAAAGAATGAATACCTTATTCGTTACATATGCATTAGACGACGCAGTAGAATCTTACTCTAAAATTAGTAGTAAGCTAAAGCGCTATCCCGATTGGGTAAAATTATTTAATCGTGCGTGGATAATAAAAACAAATAAATCATCTCGTAAAGTCCGCGATGAATTATCTGAAGTAATTGAAAATAAAGGTAAAATAGTTGTCATAAATATAACTGATTCGGCATGGGCGACTTACAGGATAGATAATGATCTTTTATGTTGGATGAAAGAAAATATATAACTATTTTATCTGAACAAGTATTCAATGGCGCCCCACTCGGTCGCCATTTTTTGTGTCCTTACCTCATCCCTTTCAGAAAAATAATTTGACAAAATTATCAAATTAATTCATTGAATAGTAATGCTTTATAAGGTTTTGATTATATTTATGATATAAAATGATATGCTATCTTGTCTTTGATGATTCTTATACAAAAGAGAGCAATATTCGTGATATTGTTAGGGGATACTATGAGTTTTTGCTGTCAGAAGTAAAAAAGACAGAGCTATTTTTTTGATAGTGTATCGTAATATGTTAATTGCCAAGATTAATCCAAATCTGAAAACTTCAAGAGTTTATCTCTATTTTCATAAAAGAACTAAGATCTAACGATCACTTCATCGTCTTCTTTTAAGCAAAGGGGGGAAAGGCAAAACTACATTTTAGAACTCGACTTTTTGTTGGATCTTCAGTCAGAGTGTGAGGGTAAGGTCGGCCAGCAGGACAGCCGTCTCTGGTTCTTCCTTTGGGGCATCCTTGGATTTCCAGGCCACAATGAAGCTGACAGTTGTGGATTTGACCCGATAACCTTTTGCAAACCAATCGGTGAGCGTTTTCTGCATCCGGGCTGAGAGTTTGGCTACGGGGAGGTCCGTCTTCTCGGTATAGAGCGTGAAGTCGCGGTATTGCAGCCGATCGCCGCTCTGCAGTGCCAGCACTTCGCGTTTGATTCCCTTGAAAAACTCCAGATAGACATCTCGATGGGAGAGTTGCAGGACGATCTCTTCGGGCAGGGTATAGCTCCGATCGTCGCAGTCGTGGCGGTCGGCCGTCAGACGGTCAAAGCAGTGTCCGTTGGTATGAATGAACAAACGGTTCTTGGCACGGGTGATTCCCACGTAGTAGCGGCGTTTCAGCTCCGCATTCTTGGTGTAGTTGTCAGTCAGGAGCATGTAGACGTCGTCGAACTCGCGCCCTTTGGCTTTGTGGATGGTTGATACCACCACCTCGGAGCCCGAGACATCGCAGAAATCCTCCATCGACGATTCGAAGACGAACTCTTTGAAATCGCTGATGTATTTCGTTTGGTTGAGTTGCTCGAACTGTTCGAAGCAGCGCTTCACAAGATCCATATTCTGACTCCGCGCGTAGGTCTTACTCGTGGCGCGCTTTGCCTCCTCCCAGAGCTCGCCCGGAATCACGGGTGTCGTCACCCGTTTGTCCAGGTATCGGAGGAAGTATCGCATCTCGGAGAGATGGATATAGAATACAAAGAATGTATTAAAACGGTAATGTTTTGATTTACAATACAATATCACCATTTTACCGATAACGTACTGACATGCTGTTTTATTGATGTATTGACATACTGACTTATTGTCGTACTGGCGTGTTGTTGTACTTCAGTACAGCAACGTATAAAGGATTCAGCAACAGATTGCCGATTAAAATATAAGAATATTGGATACAGCCATTCAATATTGCACTATTTCAGTGGAAAAATCAATGTGTGTTACAATGAATCTGTACATAATAACTTGTATCGTTGATTGCAGAAACGTATAAGCACATACAAATGACATTTTATCGTTGAAGTGGTAGATGCTATCCCTATTGTCGGGATAAAACAAGCACTGACTGTTATCCGTAGAGTATCACATAACCTTTAAGATAGAGGGATGATAAAAATTATATTTGGAAGTCCGATTTTCTCCATTTTTCAGTGGAATAGTTTTGGTAATGAGGGAGAAAAATACGACTTTTGCACATGAGAAAAGTGTTCTTTTGATTAGTGCAGAACATTGCAGAATAGAGAAGCTCGCTAGTTTCCTAATCGTTACCTGTCAAGCTGACAATATTTGTAAGTTTCTTGTTTTCAATGGGTAAGAAAAAGTAATATGTCTTAAGCAGTGGAAGGTGATGTGCTTCGTGATGCCCGCCTTCATGCACCATTCGCGCAGTGCGAGGTTGTGCCAGGCGGAGTATTTCAGCCCCGAGAAGACCCGCTCGTCGGCTCTGCCGCGCGGCCCCATGTAGCGCACGGCCTGCTCGGAGATGTCGAGGTACTCCAGACCGCGGGTCTTCTTCTGGCGGAAGACCACGCGCGTGCCGCCGTCGAACTCCTGCACCTCGCCCCACGTCAGCTTGTTGATGTCGCTCCAGCGCATGCCCGTCAGACACGAGAAGATGAAGGCGTCCTTCAGTACCGGGTAGGAGCAGTCGGTCTTGACCAGCCGTTGCAGCTCCTCGATCGTGAGGTATTCGCGGTGGACATCCTCCGTCCGCGTGGCCTTGACCCCCATGGCGGGCGATTGGGGAACGATTCCCTCCTCGACGGCCCGGTTCAGCGCCGCCTTGAATTTCAGAAAGTAGCTGTTCTGGCTGTTGGCCGAGAGGGCGGTGCCGCTCTTCGTGCGGGCCTCCTTGGCGAGGTAGGTGCGGAACCCCTCGACGAACCGTCGGTCGATCCGTTCGAAGGTGGTCTCCGTCCCCGCATAGGCGATTAGGTGTTTCAGCATGCTGTCCCAGTTGCCCCAGTTGCCGGGCGAATCCTTGCGCTGCTCGACCATCCCGCGGATAAACTCGACCAGGTTGGTGCGTATCTTGAACGGCACGGCGAACCCGTACTGCTCGTTCTGCTCGGCGAGCAGCCGTTTGGCCTTGACCTTTTCGGCCATCTCGAGGTTGATCTTGTTGTGGTCGCGCTCGGCCTTGTTGCGGGGCGCGGTGTAGAGGAAGTATTCGAGGGTCTCGAATTTGCGCTTGGGCCTTGTGGTGCCGTTGGCCCCGAGGGTGTACCCCAGGTAGTATTCCAATACCAAAGAGGTTCGCCCGTTCTTCAGTTCGCGTTTGATCAGCTTAATCTCCATAGGCGTGCGTTTCGATTGGTGTGTTGCAAAAATAGGGATAAAATTTGCAACATGCAAGTGCAAACGTTACAAATACGTTGCAAAAACACACCTCGAAGGGAGATTTTAGAATTCGGAATTTTTTTCTTTGAATAGCTGTAAATTACTTATTGACAGTGTTTTTTATTCTTCGATTTTCCGGATTTTGCTTCGTTAAGTTACTTTCCGATGCAACATGTAGAACTATTTAATTATGAGAATTTTACGCTTAAAACGGTAGAAAACCTTTTTTCACCTTCTAGGCGGTAGAAAAATCTGCCATTTTTGCCGTTCCAACGTTCGTTCTCTTGAGTCATGGAAAAACCGAGTTCTCCATCCAGAAGTTCACCTCTTTTTCTAAGTGCAAAGGTACAATTTTTATTGCGTATTATCGCCAACTGTTGTCAACTAAATGAAGCCAAACTGATGTTTTCTTGTGAAAAATATGTCATAATCCGCCAAATCGTAATATTTTTCATAGATTTGGCGCGTTATATAAAGTTTTTGTCTTATTTTTGCGTAAACAAAACTCATTAGTTATGATAATCGGTAGAAAAGAAGAGCAGAAAATATTGCTTTCAGCGGCAGAATCTGAGTATTCAGAATTAATAGCTGTCTATGGTCGTAGACGCGTAGGTAAGACCTATCTCATACGTGAGACTTTTGGTTATAAGTTTACATTCCAGCATACGGGTTTGGCAAAAGGTAAGACCAAGGACCAGTTGTTTAGTTTTGCTATTTCACTTCGTGATGCTGGTTATGATGACTGTCCGATACCGCAATCTTGGTTAGAGGCGTTCAGTTTGCTTTCACACTATTTGAAGAATTCTACTGATGAAAAGAAGATTGTCTTCCTCGATGAACTTCCTTGGATGGATACCCCACGTTCAAATTTTCTATCTGCTTTTGAGCATTTTTGGAATGGTTGGGCATCTGCTCGAAAGGATATAGTTTTAATTATTTGTGGTTCCGCAACTTCATGGATTATCAATAAGGTTATTAATGATCACGGAGGTCTTCATAATCGTGTAACGCAGCGCATAGCCCTTCAACCTTTTACTTTGAGGGAGTGCGAAATGTTTGTTCAAAACAAGGGTCTCGAAATGAGTCGTTACCAAATTGCAGAGTGTTATATGGTATTGGGTGGTATACCATTCTATTGGAGCCTTCTTGAAAAAGGATTGAGCTTAGCCCAAAATATCGATAAAATGTTCTTTGCCAAGAATGGCAAATTGACCAATGAGTTTAATCAACTTTATGCATCGTTGTTTAAGTCACCTGAACTATATATAGATGTCGTTACAGCTCTTGGCCGGAAGAAGACAGGAATGACCCGCGAAGAAATATTAGAGATAACCGATAAGCAAAGTGGTGGAGCTTTGAGTAAGGTGCTTGATGAGTTGGAATACTGCGGATTTATTCGCAAATACAATGGTTATGGAAAAAAGTCTAAACAAACCATTTATCAACTTATTGATAACTATACACTATTTTACTTTAAGTTCGTCCAGCAAAATGAGAATAATGACGAACATTTTTGGTCAGCCTCAATCGATTCTGCCATGCATCGTGCTTGGAGCGGATTGGCTTTTGAACGACTCTGTTTGGCACATGTACAACAAATCAAAGTAGGATTGGGTATTGCTGGAGTATTGAGTAATGTATATTCTTGGCGAAAAGAAGCTGATGAAAATAGTGATGGCGCACAGATAGACTTGTTGATAGATCGCAATGATCAAGTAATTAATGTTTGTGAAATGAAATATTCTTTGTCAGAGTTTTCTATCGATGCGGAGTATGAACGTAATCTACGCAACAAGAAATCTGCCTTCATTGACTCAACTAATACACGAAAGGCAGTTCATCTTACTATGGTAACAACTTACGGCGTTCGTCAGAACTCTCATTCTGGAATTATACAAAGCGAAGTTACACTAGAGGATCTATTTGCATAGTTTGAGTGTATGTAAGTATTACCATCAGGAATCAAGAATCGCACCTCTTCTTAGTATAGAGGAGCGATTCTTTTTTTGCGTATTATCCCAACTGTTGTCAACTAAATGTATTGAGATAGTATATTCTCTCCTCGAAAAGAGAAAAGGTGGTCTAATTACAAGTTGATATTGCTGGTAAAAAGAAAAATTATGGCGCAAGCCATTTCTTCTTTTCCCTTCTTTTGACTTTACTTTATTATTCGTATATATGAGTACGAGATAAAAGTAAAGTTGTTATTTCTTTTCACGGCAAGTGCATATAGGTATGAAATATACGTGAGAATATCGCCGATTATGTCAACTAATTGCAGGACGTTCTCACTTGTAGACCTTCAATCGTGAATCACGATGGCAACTTGTATTCTTTTCCAACATGTCGTTTAATTTTATCTACATCTATGACTCCTCGTTTTACGGGGTCATCCTATTCTACATGTTCCAATGTTGAATCCATGATCATTGAGGAGTCCATCAAAGTCAACATGATAAGCAATTATATCAAGTAGATTTATGGCTCCTCCAAGTGATGCTAATTTCTAGCACTAATTTGTCGTTATCTTCTCCGTATAGACGAATAGCTTGAGGGGTATTATTTAATCTAATGTCTTGTTGTAGGGGGCACTGTTTTAGTGCATCCCCCATTTGAATGTATGACTAAAGTAAATCTGATTTTTGGAAGAGAGAATTATGGCAATGAAATCTTACTTTGTGTAAAGTTAGTCGTGTAGTTAGAACCACTCCCCCTGAATCAAGGTACAGGTTTTATAGTTCTTGGCTACAGATTGTTTCTGTAGATACATTTAATCGATTACTCGGTGTTTTACCGAGTCTTTAGATTCTGCATGATGATAGAGGCAACCGTATTCGGGTTCTAACTTCTGCAGAAGGTGGTTAGCTCTGTACCTCCAGGGGTGACCGTTTCAGTTACTCCTTTGCATAACTAAGTTCACTTTTCTCATCGATATACATCTCATTATGCTTGTGAAAAGAAAATCTTTTGATTCATAGTATGGGGCCCTGTTTTAGGGCGTCAATATAAAAGTAAGAGATTGTTCGAACCAATGTCGCAAATCGCTACGGTGGTTTGACTAGGGCATCGTAACGAATTGTTGCATACGCAAACTCTCTTTTCAAAAAGAGAAAAAATCATGGCATGTGATAGTGGTGGGACGTTTCATCCTATCATCATTTAATAATACGCTATGCACGTGATTAAAGCAAGTTAATTACGTGATTGGCTTGAGGTCGTGATTCCCGACCCTGTTTACTTCTATTTAGAATCTTGCAACCAGATTCGTTGATGTAAGTCATCAGTTGCTCACCGCAGGAGCTGGGGTGTAACGTTTGGTTACATCCCTCTCTTCCTTTATAAAGGTGACAGATTGACTTCTTCGTTGAGGGGTGTCCCTAATGAACATACCACCTTTATTGTCAACAATCATCTCATTTTGCTGGTGAAAAGAAAAATTCTATGGCGAAGCCATTTCTTCTTTTCCCTTCTTTTGACTTTACTTTATTACCCGTATATATGAGTACGAGATTAAAGTAAAGTTGTTTTTTCTTTTGGCTGTAATCATTATGGAAAATGTGAAATTCTACCCATATTTAGGGGCGGATTATGTGAAATACATGCTTAAAAGGTCTAAAAACGACTTCTAAATCATATTTTTCGATTGAAATATTCCGTCAAAAGAAAGAAATGAGTAGCTTTGTGTTATAAATATCAGTATAATACATATAAACCCTATTTTATGTAGATAACCATTAGTATAATGATAGATACAATTGCTTATGAAAGATTTATACGAATACTCTACTCCCGAACTAGTACGTATGTTAGGTGAACGCTTCAAGGAATATAGAATGCGATGCGATCTGACTCAAAAAGAAGTGTCAGAACTTTCCGGTGTTGGTCTTACTACTATACACAAGTTCGAGAATGGTACAGCTGGCAATCTTTCATTGTCAACGTTCATTCTTTTGCTGAAAGTGATTGGACAAATCAACTATTTAGATGACTTACTACCAGAGTTACCCCCATCACCTTATCTTATGCGAAGAAATGAAAAGAAAGCACAACGTATAAGACATAAAATTTTGAAAAAATAGGATGGATTTATGGTTATAATCAGCCAAATCGCCTAAATAAAGTGAGATTTGGCTAGATATGATAAAAAACAGATGAAAATCGAAGAAGCTATACTTTATTGCCTCACAAGTCAGAACCGAGGAATGCGAACGGAACAGATTGCGGAGATGATTAACCGCCAACGCTTGCATATCCGCAAGGATGGGCAACCTGTTACGTCCAATCAGGTTTATGCGGTGATTTGTCGCTATCCCGATATGTTTGTTAAGGCAGAAGGACGGATAATGTCGATGATTTGAAAGCATTTAAGAATATTATGAATAAGGTTTATACTTTATCTTTTCCAGAAGCCCGAAATGCTGTTGTCTCAGGGGATATCCATGGAGACTTCCATCTCTTGGTGTATAAACTTTGTGTGCAGTATCAAATGAAGGACACCGTGCTAATAGTGGCTGGTGATTGTGGGTTTGGATTTGAAAAGAAGGAGTATTACGAGCAAATGGCAAGGCGTAATGCTAAAAGAATGAACGAGGCCAATAATTGGATTGTATTCGTGCGTGGCAATCATGACAATCCTCTTTATTTTGATGGCAAGCAATTCAAACACAAACGCTTTATTGCTATTCCTGACTATTCTATTCTTTTGGCCTGTAAACATACAATACTTTGCGTTGGTGGTGGAATTTCAATTGACCGACGTTATCGTATGGAGGAATGGAAGAAATATTGCGCAAAGAATCGAATGTGTCCTAATACAGAAGATAAGTTTGGTAAGAACTTTTATTGGTCCGATGAAGCTCCGGTTTATAATGATGAAATGCTCACTCTGATAAACCAAAAGTTTGCTATCGATACAGTAATTACTCATACAGCTCCCGACTTTTGTGAACAGATAAACAAGAACGGATTGCATTCTTTTGCTGCTTCGGATGAAAACTTATTGAAAGACGTAGAGGATGAACGAACGACAATGACAAAGCTATATGACCGCCTTGTTTATGATGCTCACCCTCTTACGCATTGGTATTATGGCCATTTTCATCAGTCATGGCATTCCTCTATCGAAGGAGTGTTGTTCAAAATGCTTGATATAATGGAATTTACCCCGATTAATTATTAGAGATTATGCTAGCATACACATACATAGAAAAAGGAAAGTACGCTTTGGTGGAGAAACCGAAGCCTAAACTTATTGAACCTATCGATGCCATTGTTCGTGTAACAATGAGCAGTATTTGCACTAGTGACCTGCATATCAAGCATGGCAATGTACCTCGTGCTGTTCCGGGCATCACCGTAGGCCACGAAATGGTGGGAGTGGTTGAAGAAATCGGCTCTGAGGTAACCAATGTAAAGCCAGGTGATAGAGTGACCGTCAACGTAGAAACCTTCTGCGGAGAGTGTTTCTTCTGCAAGAATGGTTTTGTGAACAATTGTACCGACCCGAATGGTGGTTGGGCGTTGGGATGCCGCATCGATGGTGGACAAACCGAGTATGTTCGTGTACCGCTTGCTAATCAAGGCTTGAACCACATTCCCGATAGTGTGACCGACGAGCAGGCTTTGCTTGTTGGTGATGTCTTGGCCACAGGATTTTGGGCAGCTCGTATTTCAGAGATTACCGAAGAGGATACCGTACTGATCATAGGAGCAGGACCTACGGGAATCTGTACTCTTCTTTGCGTGATGCTTCATAAGCCCAAGCGTATCATTGTGTGCGAAAAGTCAGAAGAAAGACGTCGGTTTGTACAAGAACATTATCCCGAAGTATTGCTCACCGCTCCCGAAGAATGCCAGGACTTTATCATGAAGAATAGCGACCATAGTGGAGCCGACCGAGTGCTCGAAGTGGCCGGTGCCGGTGATACCTTCCGCCTCGCGTGGGAGTGTGCCCGCCCAAATGCCATTGTAACGGTGGTTGCCCTTTACGACCAGCCACAAGTTCTACCTTTACCCGACATGTACGGCAAGAACATCACCTTCAAGACTGGTGGCGTGGATGGATGCGATTGCGAGGAAGTTCTTCGCCTTATTGAAGCAGGAAAGATTGACACCACTCCACTCATCACGCATCGTTTTCCGTTGAGTGAGATTGAAGAAGCCTACCGCATCTTTGAGAACAAGCTGGATGGAGTGATTAAGGTGGCTATCATTTAATAAGAAGAAACTATGCAACCTCCGAAGATAGATAACTCCACTAAAGAAGAGCGTCAAGCCTATGTGCTCGATGCCTGGAAATGCCTGCACGATTGCGAGGCGTGTGGCAAGTGCCGTATCCTGAAAGGTAGGGATGCAGAAATGCTCTATGCAGATTACATCGAAGGTAAGCGAAGTTATATGGATATTACATTGGAGATTAGAAATAGTTCGATCAGATAGCTATGTCCATTTGTTGCTATATGACACCCATGAGTTGATAAAAACAGTTTGAAACCTTCGGAAATCGCTCTAAAATCAAAGGATTTCCGAAGGTTTCAGCGTGCTTTTCAATCTAATTAGATGAATCTTTTCTTCTTGTTATATGAGTCATAGAAATAAGGAAGCATTTTACATGGTAACAATACCGAATTATTTGCAATATTCCGGTATTACAAATATTGTTCTTACAATGAATATCAAAAATATATGTAATGTGCCTATAATTAGGTTGTTATACACGTAATTTATAGTGTATGGCGAAGCTTATAGGTGAGATTTACGATGATTTATACCGATTTATTTGCAATATTTCGGTATTCCATTAGCCTGCTTTGGAAGTGTTACTCCTAATTCTGATTATTAAGTGTATAATACTGATAAAACAATATAAATATGCGAGAATCTGCTATATTTAGAGAATTAATTACTATCTTTGCATTGGAAGTCAAATTGTCGTGTATGAAACTTAATAGAATTAAGACTGTTTTAGTGGAAAAAGATATGTCCCAAACAAAATTGGCAAATGAGTTGGGAATGAGTTTTAGCACAATAAATGCCTATTGTTGTAATAGGCAACAGCCATCCTTGGAATTGCTTTATAAAATATCTGAAATATTGTCAGTTAGTGTAAGAGAACTTTTGTTTGACAACAAGAAAACAGTATAGCTTATGGATAAGAATCTGAAAGATATAACATATTTCATTTCGTTCTGTATTGAACAATACATGAATGAAAAAGGTATAAACGAGGATGAAGTTATCTCGATATTCTCAGAGTATGGTGTTTTTGATTATTTGAAAGATTATTTTGATGTTCTCCACACTCAAAGTAGACAATGGCTTGTTGCGGATATTGAGGAATTTATAAACGATAGAAAAAAATAAGCATATGATTCTTTATCACGGAAGTATAGAAATTGTTGATAATCCAGAGATTCGTATCCCAAGCAGATCTTTGGATTATGGTTCAGGGTTTTATACAACAACATCTTTTAAACAAGCTGAAGATTGGGTTAAACGGAAATTGAATACAAACATTCACACTGGTTACGTCAACGTGTATGAATTTGACGAGAATATGATTGAGGGTCTTAAATCTTTGCTTTTTGAATCACCCACTGAAGAATGGGTTGATTTTGTGATGGATAACCGCACTAACAAAGATTTCAATCACGATTTTGATATTGTATATGGTCCGGTTGCCAATGATAAAGTATATGCCGCTTTTGCACTCTATGAAGGAGGTATTATCGATAAGCAGAATCTTATCTCTGAATTAAGAGCATACAAATTAGTAGATCAATATCTATTTCATACAGACAAGGCTTTAAAGGCCTTAAAATTCATCGAAGCTAAGGAGGTCACATTATGATAGGCGAAATTAACCAAGGCAATCTACACTTACTATTACCTTCAAAGGTAAGTTGGTTGGCAAGCATGCTTGTTGAGTATAAGGGATTGAGCATTGTTGATGCCATTAAAAAGGTCTATGCTTCTAATTTGTACAAAAAACTTAAGATTGAAAGTACAAAGACATGGCATTTAGGGCCAGTTGCATTGTATCAAGAATTAGAATCAGAACTCACATAAACTTTTTTATATACTCTGTATATAACCCATTATCAGGCAATTTACGTCTTGGAAATTGTGCGAGTATGCTTTGATAAATTGAAGAAAAAAGCATTACCTTTGCAGTCCATTTAGGTATAATCTGTAAAAAGTTAAAGATGCAGCAAAATAGAATGAACATATTAGCAACCACTCTTGATCGAGGCACAAAATGCTTTGAGGGTATGCTGTATGCTACTATTTCGTGCATTGAACCAACAGCCTCTATTTGGGAAACTATCCAACTGAAATATACGCGAACCAGGATATTATAGATGCAGATATCCTAGTTACGAAGAATAGACAAGAATCGTTGGAAAGTCCCTACCAAGCTTTTCAACGATTCTTTGTTTATACCCATTGGTGACGTCTTCCTCTCCGTCTATTCCGTCCAATGGAAATCAACAAATCAATTATTAACCACGCAGTGATGCGTATAAATGAAGAAGAGATTATGAATTACAAGTTTGACGGAGCAAAGGTGTATTTTACATCAGATACTCATTTTAATCATGCAAACATCATCGGTTTTTGCAGTCGTCCGTTCAAGAATGTGAATGAAATGAACGAAACCCTCATAACGAACTGGAATCGTGTAGTAGGAGCGGACGATATTGTCTTTCATCTAGGTGACTTTTGTTTAGGTGGCTCAGCGGAATGGATGAATGTACTGAACAGATTGAATGGAAAGATTTATCTTATTGTCGGGAACCATGACATGAAGAATCTCAGACAAAGCTATTACGATAGATTTGAAGAGATTGTAATGCAGAAGCACATAGAGATTGGTAAGCAGAAGATTTATCTGAACCATTGTCCGTTCTTGTGTTATGGTGGAGCTTACAAAGATACTTGGCAATTGTTTGGCCACGTTCACACCAGCAAGAATAATACAGGTAAGGATGCATCTCGACTGAATATGCTATTCCCTACACAATATGATGTGGGCGTAGACAATAATAACTTTACTCCTGTTTCTTTTGACCAGGTAAAGGCTATAATACAGAAGCAGGTAGAACAATTTAACAAGAATAATAGATAGGAGGTGAAGTCATGAGTGAATACACAACCATTTATTTGAGAAATAAGGCGACCCCTTTGTTGGAGTACAAAGAACATCCATCGTGGAATGAATTTAAAGACCTTTCTGATGACGAAATAAATAAAATTGAAGAAGAAAGAAAAGAACATAATAGAAATGTAGAGAGGTCGATGGGATGCGAGTTGTTTTACCTTACAACCACTCCAAGCAGAGAGCTGACAGTTCTTCCTTGGAATCCTTCTCCTAAAGTATTGACAAAAGAATTACTTGGTGAGGTTATAGACTTTTACAAAGAAGAAATAGATAGGTGCAAAACGGCTCTAAAAGAACAGAAGGAAGATATCGTTAGGTTGGAAGCTCGTATAGTAAAAGCAAATGTGGAGTTGTATGATAAAATCAACGAAGATATATACGAATGTAACCAAAGCATCAGTTTTTGGACGGAAGAACTTAATCACTATAAGTATTTGTTCGATAAGTTCAATTTTGCGAAGGATATCATAGATAACGATTCTAACGCGGAAAATTATGAATTGATTTACACAAAAAGCTAAAATTAAAGAGATTATGAAGATACAATACGCATCTGATATACATTTGGAGTTGTCAGATAATTCAAGATTTATAAAGAGTATGCCATTTGAGGTGGCTGGAGATGTTCTGGTCTTTGCTGGTGACACTGGCTATCTACGAGATAGAACATTGCCGAACTTGAAGTTTTGGAAATGGGCATCTGCCAATTACCGTGAGGTTTTGTTGGTGCCAGGCAACCATGAGTTTTATGGCAATGGCGATGTGCTGGCTTATGGCGATAGTTGGAGCAGGGAGATTCTTCCCAATGTCCATTACCATCAGAATAAAGTGGTACGCATTGATGATACAGACTTCATCCTTTCAACCTTGTGGTCACACATATCACCTCAAGATGAATGTTTTGTCAGTCGTGGCATGAATGATTTCAGGCAGATACTGTATGGTGGGAGCAGATTCACCACCGATGATTTCAATGTCGAGCACCAGAAGTGTTTGACATTTATCAAGCAGAGTGTTTCAGAAAGTGATGCCAAGCACATAGTGGTGGTTACCCACCACCTCCCTACATTAGAGGTTGTCGCACCCCAGCATAAAGGAAGCCTGTTGAACAGCGCCTTTGCAACCGAACTGGGTGATTTTATTGCCGACAGCCGAATAGATATATGGATATTTGGCCATTCACATGCCAACATTGATGCAACTATTGGGAACACTCGTATTGTCAGCAATCAAATGGGGTATGTGTACTACGGTGAGCATCTGCAAGATTTCAAGGGCGATAAGTTTATTGAATTATGATTCTATGTACTTATATAATTATGTAAGTATATAACTAAATGGGAGTAGTGTTGTAAGCACTGCTCCTTTATTTTTCAGTGTGAATTTAAAATTACAGGATATATCAACTTTCTTTATACATTCCTGGTCGTCTTAGTTTGGCTTCCTCTTTTATCCTTTGGTTTATCTCTGAATCCGGTGGAATAATCTCGTACTCGAATGCTTTCTCAAAAGCTCGTCTACCAGCCTCGGTCATCAGTCCTCTATCTTCAAGTTCCACACATCTGTCCATGTTCAGTTGAGTCCAATGGCTCTTTGGTTGGCGAGGGGAGAGGCGTTGAGCCAACCGGCCATCGGGAAGCCGTTTGAGGGTGCTGTCTATCCATCCGAAACAAAGCGCCTCTTCCACCACTTCAATGTACGGAATAGCTGGCCACTTACTGCGATAAGTCACCACTCAACAACATTTCTCTTTGTTGTGGTTCTCTTTGAGCCATTGGCGTAGCTCAGAACGATTCTCAAAGTGGAGTAGATTGAATATTTCCATGACTTTATCGGTATCTAAAATTTATGTAAAGTTACGAAAAACACGAGAATTGGGCTAATTTCCCATGGCTTATTCTTTTTTTTGCCATAATTTTAATACATTTGCATATAAGTTAAATAAATTAGGATGAAATGGCAAATCTAAATCGAATAAAAGTTGTACTTGTTGAGCAACAAAAAACTGGTAAATGGTTGGCTGAACAATTAGGAAAATCCACTTGCACAGTCAGTAAATGGTGTAGTAATACCATCCAACCAGACTTGGCTACATTAGATAAAATTGCCACATTATTAAATGTGGATAGACGAGAACTTATTGCACCTTCAAAATAATATAGGCAATAATATATCAATTGCAACAAATGACGATGATGTAAATCTGTTGCAAACGATAAGGAATTGAAGATAATGAATGCATTAAGAGTATCTAGTATTCATAAATACTCAGGATAAATTTGAAATGAAAATAGAAATTAAGTCAAAAAGAGTAAATGCAATAATTGAAGAACTCAAGGATCAATACTTAGAGGAAGACCGCTATACACGTCCGTGGATTATTGGATTTAGCGGCGGAAAAGATTCTACAGTATTATTGACTTTGGTATGGTTGGCTATGCAACAATTGCGTGAAGAAGGCAAGCCTCTTCATCGTAATGTATATGTTGTATGTAATGATACTATGGTAGAGAATCCCGTAATAGAAGAGTATGTTTCTACAGTGCTTACAACTATAGCAAGAGCGGCCAAAGAACAGCAAATGCCCGTTTCTGTAAATACAACTACCCCTGCGTTGGAAGATTCGTTCTGGTGTTGTGTTATTGGGAAAGGCTATCCTGTTCCAAACAATTCATTCCGTTTCTGTACGGAAAAAATGAAAATTAAACCTACTTCTCAGTTTATTACAGATCAAGTTGCAGCAGATGGCGAAGCTATTGTATTGGTTGGAACTCGCCTTACCGAAAGTCAGGCACGTGAAAGGAGTATAAAGCGCCACGAAATAAAAGGACACAGACTTTCAAAACATCCATTAAACCCCAATACATTCACATATGCACCAATAAAAGAACTGATGCTTGAAGAAGTCTGGTGGATAATCAACACTATTCCATCACCATGGGGATTTGATAATAAGACTTTATACAAAATCTATCTTGATGCGTCTGCCGATGATTACGAATGTCCTACTGTAGTAACCGATGACAGCCATCGTTCATGTGGGCAAAGTCGTTTCGGTTGCTGGATTTGTACTGTCGTGAAGGAAGACAAATCAATGTCTTCGCTCATTAAGAATGGTGTTGAGTGGATGAAACCATTGCTGGAATTCAGAAATAGACTTATCGAAAATCGCAATGTTTCTGAGTTACGCTGTCCAACAAGACGCAATGGACAACGCGCTGTTGATGAGTCTGGACATAATTTAGGCAACTATACAATGGAGTATAGGATACAGTTGCTTCGTGAGTTGTTGGCTGTTCAAAAAGACACACAGTCATTTCGCTCGTCTATTGATCTAATAACAAATCAAGAGTTAATAGCTATTCAGGTTATATGGTATCGTGATGGTAATTTTACAACAACAGTAAATGACATCTATAATGAAGTTTATGGGTACAATATACCTAACACAAACATTGGATTACAGGAACGCTTGTTGTTAGAAAAAGCATGTGCTGAACGACCAGAGCATTTTCAACTGATACAGGAACTGCTTGCTCTTCAGAAGAACAAAGTATTACTTATGCGTAAATATGGATTAGCTACTGATTTAGAATCAAGATTAGAAACTTTTGTAAGGGAGGATAAGTTATGATTATTAAGAGCATTACACTAAATAACTACCGCCTTTATGAAGGAAATAATACGATAGTTTTCAATAACCAGGATGATAAGAACATATGTTTAATATCTGGCGAGAATGGCTTTGGCAAAACAACCTTTCTACACTCATTAATATGGTGCTTGTATGGTCGATTAATGACAGAAGTTGAAGCAGAAGTCAGAAAAGATATTACAAATAATGGTTACAACTCTTTCCTTAGGGGCAATCTAAATAACAATACACGCACTCGTTTTGAAACGATGAGTGAGAACGACAAAGAGCAGATTAAGCGACGTGGATATACACCAGAAAATGAACATTTAAAAAGCATGACCACGTACTTTGTTGCAATAGACTTTGCGGATGTTGTTATACCATCTTTGCCATGCACATCATTGAAGGTTATACGTTCATATGACATGGTAACTGAAAAAGAGTCTGTTGACATTCTTATTGATGGAATAAAGAATGAGTTAACTGCAGAAATTGGTTCTGAAGTATTCATTAACGACTTTATTCTAAATAAAGATATTGCACGTTTTTTCTTTTTTGATTCCGAGCAGATAGTCGCTCTCGCAGAAACAAACACATCAGCTGAAAGAAAACGTTTGTGTTCTGCATACAATGAGGTTCTAGGTGTTCGTAAGTATGAGGAATTAAAACGCAACCTTGAAAATGTAAGATTAAGATTCCGCAAGAAATCGTCAGATGTGGAAAGCAGAGAGCGTTTACTCGCTTTGCTTGAAAGACAGAGTAATATAGAAAACGAGATTGAATATGTAAAACAACGTACCTCTGATTATGAAAAGGAATTAGCTTCCCTTAGATCAGAAGATGAAGCTATTCAGTTGCAGTTGATGCGTGAAGGTAACAATGCAACAACTCTTGAAATTCAGCGTGTAGAATCCGTCATTGTGTCAGCGAAACAAAAAGATGAAGAATACAAGAAGCAACTTAAGACATTTATTGATTACGCGCCATTTGCTATTTCCGGCAAACTTTTCAAAGCTACTCGTGATCAGTTAGAACATGATTTCAAGTTAAACGAAGATAAGAATTTACAACTTAACAAAAATCTTGTGGTGTCTGATATTACCAGCGACTTATTGCTTATGCTCTCTAAGATCACATTACCACAAGAAACTTCTCTTACTCTGCAACAAGAAATACAGTCGATTCTTGATAAATATAAAGGTGATGTTTCTGGCGAAGAGCCCCTTTTACTTTTACAAGAACAAGATTTTGAGGAATTCATAGCTGTCTACAACAATGTTACAACAACATATAAGGCTGAATTCGAGCATCTAGCTGATGATTATAGAAAGAACAAGCAGATTCTTGAACGAAATAGTCGTCGCTTGTCAAATATCAACAATAAAGAAAGTGATGAACTTATAAAGAAGATTCGATGTAAAAAGAACGATATAGAAAAACTTATATCAGAAAAAGATAAAGAGATACGATTAGCCCACGAATCTCTAGGCACATTAACACAAGAAATGGCTACTGTAAGCAAATTAGTTAGCGAACTTAGCAAAAAAGTTTCTCTTGATGATTCTGATGCGAAAAAAGACAAAGTGGCGGAACAGTTGATAATCGAACTTTCTACATTCCTGGTTTCTTTGAAGCAAGAAAAGAAATTTTCTTTAGAGAGGCGAATTAAAGGAGTACTCAACAATCTGATGCATAAAGAAGACTTTATTGGGAAGGTAGAAGTAATCATCAATGGTGAAGATATGGACATTGAATTGTATACAGTTGATGAGAAATTAATAAATAAAGACTCGTTGTCAAAAGGCGAACAACAACTATATGCTACATCAATATTGAAAGCATTAGTTGACGAAAGTGGCATCCAATTTCCTGTATTTATTGACTCTCCTCTTCAAAAGTTCGACAAGAGCCATGCTACAAAGATTATTACAGAGTTCTATCCTCAAATTTCTAAACAGGTCGTTCTTTTCCCTCTATTGTATAAGGAGTTAACCGCGGATGAATACGAGGTAATGAAGCCTTTAGTGAATGCAACTTATTTAATTAAGAATGATACCACGCATTCTTATTTTGAAAATGTAGAAATTGATAACTTTATATCAGAGTAATTATGTTTAACCAGATAAAGACAAGTGCAAAAAATAAAGAAGCAGTCACGTTTCTTACTCGAAAGTTTGGATTAGGTGCGGAGAACATTATTGCTCGCATAGCTATTGCTTGTTCTTTGCAAAGTGGAGTAAAATTCTCACCTCTTGATGTGAAAGATAGTGGTGGAAAGGAATATACAAAGAACGTACTTTTTGGTTCACATTATCCTATGTATGCAGCATTAGTTTGTAAGCACTACAATATACGTATGTCAGATAAAGATCTCCCCAGATATTTCAAACTTCACCTTGATGATGGACTTGAAACTATATTGCTTGATGTAAAGGATAATCCAAACCTAGTTGGTTTTGATTACTTATTTGATAAAATTCAAATTGGTTTAGAAGAAATATGTTAAGACCACGTAAAATCACATTTTACAGGATGATGCTTGCTGGCTATTTGTCAGCAGAAGCTTATCGTGCTCTTAAACCCAAAAAGCAATTCAGTGAACTGTTGTTCTCTGATTGTTTCGGATTTGAACCTAAAATATGTAACGAATTAAAAAAACTATTTGAGGATGATGTTCTAAAAGAACGCTTGTATTGTTTAGAAAAAATTGAAGATTCTATCAATATAGAATGGGATAATATACATAATCTCTTGAATTTTTGTATTAATAATTTAAGAGAAGCACATCTTGACGTAATTTCTGTGATAGGTGAGAAGACATTTGCATTGGATTATTTGTTCTGTTCTGATGACTGTTTCATGAGTCTAGACTATGTCACTGATATAAATTATTATGCATTAATTCAAGTAAGAAATAAGTTCGCTATATTATATAAGGACTATTTAGAAACAGGTGCTTTACCAGAAATGATTGAAGGCTCTCATACGCCAGCGAGAGCATATATTGATATTGTATCAGAAGATGTATTTATAGTAAGTGAACCTTTTGGCGATTACTCCACTGCTTCAGGCAAAGGATTTAGTTATAAAGACAATTTTGTAATTGATGACGATGCATTAGGGATAAATAATTCAGATTGCAAAAAATATGTTTTGTATCTCTATTCCTTAGATTCTAAACCATTTGAAAAATTTCAAGATTATCTATACGCTACAACTTTTAATTGTTCAGTGAGACTATGTAACGCTATAAAGTCAATAGGCTCAAGAAATTTCTTGGTAAATTACCTATTTGCAGATGATTTGAAATTTTTTCAAATAAGAAATTTTGGAAAAAAATCTTTATTTGAGTTTAACTCAATTAAACCTCAAATAATAAGTTTTATTGTTAATGAGTATAACAAGTCAAATACAGAAATATTAGAAGAGCAAATTAATAGTGAAAAAGAAATAGTCAATTACGAATCACTGACCTTAAAAGAAAAAGTTGGAGAAGTCCAATATTCATTGCTGACAAATTTATTTAAATCATTAATTTCAGAGGTTAGCGTGCGTACCCAGAACGGAATACATAATTATAAAGGTGACTTTATAGAAGATTTCGTTCATAAGTCCAATGATGTTAAGAAAATAAGAAACATTGGAAGAAAATCAGAAATAGAGTTCAATTCGATTATATCTCAAATGCGAGAAGCCATCGATAACCTTAAACAACGCGAGCTAACAGAAGAAGAAGTGTATTGGATTGAGAAAACTTCTGTGTATGGCAGTCTCATTGATGATTATTGTCGTGATTATTACAAAAGCAATGGTCAGCTCCCGATGTTTCATCTCCTTGCAAATTGTATGTCTTCTTTGCGTGAGGAAAGGTCAATTAAAATTCTAGATGCAGTTGTCTCTTTATTTTCAGAGGAAGGAGGAAATGAATTAGAAGACGTCGCCAACGAACATAAATTATCACGGGAAAGAATACGCCAGATTTGTGTTAAAACAATGAACATGTTGTCTGAATTTCACAAGCCAGAGGATTCTGAGATACCTATGTATCATAAAATTTTAAGCCAAAATGAAGATTGGGCTTACGTTTTTCAGGAAATTTCTGAAAAACAAATATGGGAGGTTGGTGAATTGACGGATCTTTTTCATCGTGAGGGTTGTTCAATGAATAAAGAGTTCATACTTCTTGTTCTTTCTGTAATATTCTCAAATCAATATGTGATTGTAGGCAAAGCTCCATTATCAATAAGTTCACGTGGTAATGGATGGTCAAACATATACTTTATTTCTAAAAGAATCACTGATAGTTTTGACTTTGATGCCATGATCGACATTGTAAAGGATTACGAAAGTTCAAATACGGAATCTACGACTCTTACCATACAAGAATTATTAATGGACACTTTTTATGGTGCGTGGAAGCACTATGACTTCTCAGTTGAAGAAGATTTGGAATATGCAGTTGGACAAATTCTTGTTGGTGAATTAGGAATTATACCAGACCTTGATTTTAATTATACTCTTGAAGGTAAAAAAGAAGAAGATTCTGCAGACATACTTTATAACTTGCTTAAAGAATCAGGCAACCCATTAACTATAGATGAATTATATAGTCAGCTAAACATGATTATTCCTGGTAAGTATAGTTCCTCCAATAGTTTACGAGCCATTATCAATAGAGATCCAAGGCTGTGCTTTTTAGGGGTTAATAATATGGCAGCTCTGTATGAGTGGGAACATATTCAAACAGGAAGTATAAGAGAATTAATCGTTTCTTATCTTGCAGAATTTGATTCTCCACAACATATTAAAGACATTGTTGAATATATTCAAAAACATAGAGACACCTCTGAAAGGAGTATCAGTTCGACGATGGGAAGTGGAGACCAATTCATAAAATTTGCAGGTGGATATTACGGACTTGCTGATAGATCTTATTCTGAATGGTTTAATCTATCAGAATCTGAACGATTTTCTCGTAAGCGTATCGTTGTATTTGAAGAATTCATAAAGGAAAATCTTCATTTCCCTTTTTGTCCTTCAAATGATAAAGAAGAAGAAAATTTATATCAATGGTGGTCAAGAGTAAAGAGAAATAATGACATATCAGATACACTTAAACAAGAGATTAATAGAATAGAATCAACATATTCTGACCTTGCCAAGAATAGGTCAGATTACCAATGGCTTTCATTATGCCATCGATATAGAACCTTTGTCATTGAAAATAATAGAAAACCATCAGGACGAAACCCAATAGAAGTTGAACTTTCAAAATGGTTTTCAAAAGCTTTAGATGATGTTACTGACGGAAAATTATCACCTTTACGTGAAAGAGAATTTATTAAACTTTGTAAATCATTATAATTATAAATAATGTTAGCAGATAAAACTTTTCAATATAGCTATTCTCAGATTGATACTCATCAACCTGCTGAATTTTGCTTGCAGGCTTTGTCCAACAGTATAAAGCTTGATTTAGGGTTGGGTTATTTCAGTTCTGCTAGTTTTAATGTCTTGGCAAATGGAATGGCCCGCTTTATTGTAAATGGCGGAACGATGAATCTTTATATAAACCAGTATGTATCAAAAGAAGATTATGAATTATTGAAAGGCCAACATGATAACAAATTTGACAATGACATAACTTTACAATTCAAAAAACTAAAGGACACATTCGAAAGTCGAAATGAGCATTTCTTTCAATGTCTTGCTTATTTGATTCAGAAAAAAAGAATTAATATAAAGATTGTTGTTTTATGTAATGGTGGATTACCACACGAGAAATATGGTATATTTACCGATGAAATAGGTAACAAAATCTATTTTAATGGATCAATGAATATGACTGCAAACGCGATTCTTGGTAATCTTGAAACCGTAGAATGCACATGTTCGTGGAAAGGAAATGATAGCAAAGATAAAGTATTAAATTTTGAATCTCATTTTCAAAGAGTATGGAATGGAAATTGTGATGGCGTTCGAATATATGAAGCAAAACAATTTTGTTCAGAAGTCTTGACTACATATCCACATCAAGATCCTGAACAACTTCTTAGGAAGGAAGAAGATTTCTTGAAAAGTTTAAGAAAGGAAAAGAATACTAATGTAGCAAACTCACCTCATTTCCCAATAAAATATAAAGATGGCGCATTACCTTATCAGGAGGATGCCTATAATGCCTGGATAGAAAACAATAGAATGGGCATCTTTGCTATGGCGACAGGTACAGGTAAAACTGTAACTTCATTAAACTGTGCTCTTCATGAATTTCGAGAAGATGGTTTTTATCACCTTCTCATCCTAGTTCCAACCTTAGATCTTGTTGAACAATGGAATGAAGAACTACAGAATTTCAATTTTAAGAAAGTTATAGGTGTTTCTTCCTTAAATAATTCTTGGAGACGTGAATTGGTCGAATTGTCACAACGAGTCAAACGTGGAAGAATAGTAAATTTCGCTATTATTTCGACTTATGATTCATTCGTTAATAAGGACTTTCAACAACTCTTACCATCATTCTCTGACAATCTTATTTTGATTGCAGACGAGGCGCACAATATCGGTGGTAGTCTCGTGAAAAAATGTTTTAAATCGCTGAAAGTAAAACGAAGAATCGCATTGTCTGCAACGCCAGAAAGAATCTATGACGATGAAGAAGCTGAAGGTATTGGGATTTTCTTTAATGATAAACATCCATATACATACTCCTTCCCTATGAGTAGGGCCATTAAAGAAGATAGATTATGTAGGTATTACTATTATCCTAAAATAGCTTATCTTAATGCCGAAGAAATGGAATTATACTCATACTACACCAAGAAGTTGGTTACCTTATGGGATGAACAAAAGAAATGCTTCTCCAACAAAAAAGAGGCAGAAATCATCATGATGAATCGCAAGCGAATAATTCATAAATGCGATGACAAGCTTCGAGTTTATTCCGAGATTCTTAATGAGATAGGAGAAGAAAAATTAAAATATACATTTGTATATTCGCCGCAAGGAAGATATGCTAAAATAGGTGAAGATACTGTAGGATTATCAGAGGAGGAGGATATTAGCTTTATCCAAAAACTTCTTGATGAAACAAAAAGAATTTATCCTATGAAGCACTGTAATACATTTACAAGTAAAGATAATAAAGAAACACGTAGTACACTACTTAAATCGTTCGGTGATGGTACTTTGGATATTTTGCTGGCAATGAAATGTCTTGATGAAGGTGTTGATATTCCGAGAGCTGAGGTTGGGATATTTACGGCTAGTACAGGAAATCCACGTGAGTTTATTCAAAGAAGAGGTCGTCTGCTTAGAAAACATGACGAAAAAAAGTATAGCTACATCTATGATATAATAGTAATTCCTGACACTATTAGTAGAGAACTTAGTTTTAGCTCTATGGAAAGTAACCTCGTTAGATCCGAACTTAAAAGAGTCGCTTATTTTGCAACATTGGCGCAAAATTGTTATGCGAATGGTGGCGCATATGAGATTTTAAATGATATTGCACATCACTTTGGAATTATTTGGAGTGACTTGATTGAGAATATTGAACAATAATTAAATACTACCATTATGGACGGAAAAGAAATTTTTAATGAAATTTTAAAGTCTCCTAAGTTAAAAGAAATGCTGAATGTGTCGGCAGATTCTAACATAGAGGAAACTTTTGATGGCAATCCGCAAAATAAAGAAGTTGCTATCATACGCCATATCATAGAAGGACAATTAAGACATACTTCTGATGATAACATTTTTAAGAATATTACTAAATTATTTGACTTATAATCATGGCTACTATAATTAGATCTGTCGCTTTTCAGAATTTCTATAACTATTATGGAAACTATGAGCATAATAGGTATGATTTTACAACAGGTATAAATATTGTAAATGCAGACAACAACATGGGCAAGTCTAAATTTTATAATGGCTTCATGTGGTTGTTGGATAACCGTGTTTATGATTCTGACTCCAAAGCATTCAAAGATGCCGATGAATCATTGATTAAGATGGCATCGGGAAAGGCAAAAGTTGAAGAAAATAAGTTTACTGTTGGTGTCCGTGTAGTGTTTGACAATGATGGAGTTTCTTATACAATAGAGAAATATGCAGACTTCTTTACAACCAATGGAGTATTGGGGCATTCTGAGTCTAAAATGAAGATTATTCGTCACGAAAATAATGCTGATACACCAATACTTGATAAAGATCAACAGATGAATATAATCAATAGAGTATTCATTCCACTTGCACTTAGACCTTATGCATTACTTCAAGGAGAGTCAATGGATAGACTTGTTGATTTATCATCAAAGCAAGCTCTTTCAAAAACCATAGATACACTTGCGGGTATATCTGTATTAAAAGGAATTTGCGAAATTGCTAAGAGTATGGCCAAAAAAGCAGAAGCTCTTTATAAGCATATTGATTCCGTGAACTCAAGTAATAATAAGGCAAAGTTACTTGATACCCAAAAACGTGATGGATTCCAACAAAGACGTGAACAACTGCAAGATCTCATAGAAAATGCAGAGGCTGAAAGTGCAGCAGCAAAAGCAAAGAAAGAAGAACTAGATGCTTATATCAGCAACTCACAAAGAAGGAATCAGATTCGTTTGCGTCTTGAAAGACTAAATAATGATATTTCGGATAAAGAAAATGAAATAGAGAGAATCGAAACGTCAATTACTAAGAGAATCTTTGATGATGAAAATCCTTGGTTATTGATGGGTCTTTCGAATGAATTATCATTCTATAGCGAGAAAAGGGAAAAGTATGTTGGAGATTTGGCAGTACAGAATAACGATGGTGCTCTTGTTATCATGCTTCCCGAAGGTTCTCCGGATTCCTCTTCATTGAAGCGTATGCTTGAAAATGAAATTTGCGAAGTATGTGGTCAACCAGCTTTAAAGCATTCACAGGCATGGGAACATATTAAACTCATTCTTGATAGACCTAAAAAAGTAAGTACTTCCCGTAATGATTTTGGAGCTTTCTATGGTTCTCTAGAAAGGAGTTCCAGTTCCTATAATACAAGTATTCCAAAGATAGAAGATAGAATTTCAAAGTTATCTAACGATTTGGATGACATTAAAGATGAACTGTCTGAACTTCTTGAATCTAAGGAGGAGATCTTTACAGAATTAAATAATGCGGGTGGTAATGTTGATAATTCCGAATTTGACGACAAAGCTCTTGTTCGTGATTTTGACAATGCAATAAACACTATCAATCAGAAAGAGCGGGAGATCCAATCAATGCAGAGCCAAATTAATACTCTAGACCTTAGTATTGATAAGCTTAACGTCCAGCTAAAGAAGTATGGAAAAAATGCTGAGACAGAAAAATTTGAGGCATTTTCTGAGCTACTAAAAAACATAGAAATAATAATTAATGAAACCAAGGATGCTATTTTTGATAGGACAATTAAAGTTCTTGAAAAAGAGGCAAACGATAAGTATGCGAAGCTTACAGAAGGAAATCAGTCATCTGGAGGTAAACTTGTATTTAAGAAAGAGCATGAAATCGTAAATGTATCAATACGCGACATAAACAATGGTGTTATTACTGGTTTAGGCACTGGCTTTCAGCGTATGAAGCAATTGGCAATTGTTATGGCTATAATCTCATCAAAAATTGGTGATGAAAAGAAATTTGATTATCCTTTCATTTCTGATGCTCCATTTTCTGAGTTTGGCGAGAATTTTATCAGCAACTTCTTCAAAGTTGCCCCAGAAGTATTTACCCAAAGTATTATCATGATTAAGGAACTATATGATCCTAAAGCAAAGGATTACCTTACGCCTTTTGGTCGTAAAGTCCTAGATAGTATGTTATCAGATAAATTGCCGGGAACATTCTATGTTAATATAATTGAAGAGCGTGCTGATACAACCGGTCTTGTTACTTCTCATAAATGTTATAAATATTAAGTGATATGAATCATCAGGAATTAAGAGATATAATATGCAGTAAGAAGCCTCGCTATAATGCTGCTTTCAAGCCACTCATGGAGAGAATTTCAATCAAAGGTGATGCATCTGGAAAAGGTGATTTCTCTACTTTTGGCGCTTTTTATCAGACGTACATGTATGCCTACATCATAGGATTGCGACTTGGGAAAAAAACACCATTAGAATGTAATGAAAAGGCAGATTTTGCACCTATCGGTAATTGGAAACCTACTCAAATAAGGGACTTCATTCTTATTACCTTATTTAATCGAAGCGAGAAGTTCGAAAGTGGCTCATGGAACTGGATAGGGTTAGAAAATGGTGCAGAAGAACATATAAAATTGTTTACTGCCATGTTGGTTCGAGAAATGGAAGAGTATGCTAACACAGGATTAATTTACTTACAAAATAAATGGAATAATGAAAATCTCCTTTTTACATCTCCATTTGTGTTTGTAAATATTCTGCAAGACCTTCCGTTTGAGAATGAATTAACATTAACGATGGATGAATAATGTCCGGTATTGACAAGTATATTGACTTATTAAAACACATGTCCGTAAAAATAACAAACGGGCAAAAGAAACCGAATAAGGCTATCATGCTCTTAAGTGTGATAGACCTTATTCGTTGTGGTTATATTACAGATAATAAGATATATATAGAAGATATCATCCAAGAAGCATTTGAGTACAATTGGCATAAATATATCAACTCAAATCCTCCAACATGTTGGACCCCATTTTGGCATTTGAAAAATGAGCCCTTTTGGCATTTCAAACCTAAAATAAGTTTAGATGAAATAAATAGTCTAACAAAATCAGGAGAGACAGCATCTGTATTAAAGATGAGAACAGCCATTGATTATACTTATCTTGATGATACTTTATTTTTGTTAATACAGAATCAGGAAAGTAGAACTTTGTTGAAAGAGGTGCTCATCAATAATTATATTAAATCGATTTAATATAAATTGACTAGAGAAAAGATTATTATAATATATGTCTGTTGTGTGTATAGAAATAATAACATTTGTCCGAGGATATTAGAAAAATTTTAATTTCCTCGGACAAATGTTCTGAAATTTTACTTTACTTGTTCCATTAATTTAGGAACTGCAATTACCAGCGCTATACTCACAATAGCAAATCCTATGCTCCAACCGAAAAACTTCCATAGCAGACTAGAGTTTAGCAAATGGATATTGGCGGCCACCGTGCAGATGAAAAAACAAAATAAGCTGCCTAGGCAGATAACCAAAATGTAGAATACACGGAATGGAACTCTGATGCCATCTTCGTCTTTAAGTTTCTTTACTCGAGACTCGAATTTGGAGTACTGAACATCAAGTTCATTGCTGAGTTTACAGATTAAGCTATTCCCTAAATCCTCGGTTTGCTTTAAGGTTTTACTGGCAATTTTATACTCGTAATGTTGTACGGCATTTGCCAGTTTCTCAAGTTCTGTACGCATATCATGGATATTGTCGTTAAGTTTCATGAGTTCTTCGGCATTAACCTTCAGTAGTTTGTTCTCTTCTTCATAACGCTCTCGATATTCTTGATTGGTACGGGCTTCGGCACTCTCAATTTCTGCCGAAAAATCAAATTTCTTCTTCATAAGCTATCGTCTGAATCCGTTTTTAGGTTTCTTTCCCAATGAGCGACTAGCGGCAAGTGCGCATTTGCGTGCCCACTTCAAGTCGTCATCGTCTTTATCTCTCCATGGTAGGTCACTTTGTGAACCTCCACCACCACTGCCAACATTTACATCTTGAGCGGCAAGTAAGCCGATGAAAATAGAAACAGCCATATCGGTAAGTTCCTGAGCATTGCTGATAAAACGGTAGTCGAATTCATCATCAAACATCGTTAGCACCTTTTCAGGGATATAGAATCTATGTTCATCTCCATTGGTGGTAAGGCGATAAGGAACTGTTCCATCTTCATATTGAGTGTAGCCAACACTGGGTCTCGTTACAGATTTAGACTCGCGCATTCTTTGTGACTGATTGCTTTCGGGATGTTCTTTCAACCAGGTCTGATAGAGCTTAGAGGCCATTAGGTTTCTACCTACACCCAATTCGGATGCCTTGTATCTGGCATTCCCTTTTTGAAGGATATAACCACGAAGAATGTTTTTACTATCTCTGCGTTCAAGGACAGAATATCCTTTTCGGATGAGAGCTGCTTTATAATCCATCCACGACCATGAGGACATACTTCTGATAATCTCCATGCAGTCATTGTTTACTTGATGAATATTGTTGTTCCTTACCTGTGCTGCCGTTATCCAACCTCTGCGTAAGGCTACCAGTTCGGCTGCACGCTGTGCCCGAAGGTGGATATGGTGATCGTTGTTTATATTGCCATCTTCATCCACTCGACATATAGCGCCATGTAGATGTGGTACTCCTCCATTGGATTCTGTATGTAGCCACACTGTATGTTTACTATTCATCAGGTGTGTTTGATTGGAGATGATTATGCCGTTCTTGTCCTGAATCTTTTGCTTGTCAAACTCGGCAAGAAACTCCAGCCAAAGGTCTTTCCAATCGGCAGGAGTGAAGCACTTGGTATGTTCGGGTGATGGACTCAGTTCTATGCGGATGACCGAGTTCTTCATGTTCTTGTACGCTGAAAGTGTAAACAACATGGAGTTCCAGATTCCTATAGCATCAAGATGAGAGGGAAGCAGATTGTCCATAATCCGATGAATCTTTTCGGGATACTTTTTGTTGTGAGATTCACCAGTGATGTAACGGATACCGTTTATCCCATGCGATATTGCTTTGGCTTTTGCTATCATAAGTCATCGGTTTGGTTGTTGGACGGAATATTGTTCGGGACTCTCACGCTTTCGAGGAACTGGCAGACAGCCTCGGCTACATCTCCTAGTTTTTGAAGCCAGCCTACCATAAACGGTATTCGGTTGAACATTTCTGATCGTTGTTTATTATTCATGCCGTGCAAAGCTGATACGTAATTCACCAAGTCGGCACGACAATTATCCAGGTTCTGTAAGAGGAGAGATTCTTCTTTGGTGAGTCTGGCTTTTGGCTTATAATTATAGGCTCTGGCTAGAAGATAATCACTGACGGTCATGCCACATTGATTGGCAAGGACATGGATTTCCTCTTTCTGTTGTGGAGTTACTTTGGCTCCAACGAATACGTTTCTCTTTGTGATGGGAGAGTGGTTCGTTTGATTTATCTTATTCTTCATACGGGTGTCTTTTAATAAATGGAAGGGGTGCGAGCTTGCGAGTAGCATACCAGCTATGAAACAGAGCTGGCGAGAGGGCCATAGTAGAATCTCAACGCAGTGAGGTTATACCTTGGCATATCTCGCAACAGATACCTGTTGTGCTCTGCTCAGCAAGCTATAGGATTATACAAAATGTAGAGTTTTGCTTTATTCCTATATCTACGCCCCTTGAATAAAGTAAAGTGATTTAATAGTGGTAGTCGGACATGAAATGATAACCCTTCTTCTCTTTCACAACCATCCGTTTATTGGTGAGAAATTTTAGCACGGCTACCGATTTGTTATAACTGAGTTTATAACCAGCATTGGCATAGGCAGTCTGTAATGTCTGCCGTACATTGTCATAACCCTCAATATCGCCATTGGCAAAAGTTGTTTCCAAAACTTGGCGATGTACCATTTCGGGGATGTCTCGATATGGATCAAATTCCTCCTTTTTGGGACGGCCGACTCTCTTCTCTTTTGGCGAATAGCATTCTACTAGTTCAGGCAAGGCTTCGTCGTTGATGCGAAAAGCGAATGATTCAAACTCCTTGTCGCGGATATGGATGGCTTCCACAACGCTCACAGATTTGTCGTCTTTGTCCACCTCAATTTGCATAATGGTCTCAGCCTTATTGTTCAGTTCTGTTCCGATGTGGCCACGAGCATGCTCATCATTCTTGTTCTGATGAAGAATGGTGTGAATATGGATCTGATAGTCATCAGTCCATTGCATTAGTTTGGAGATGATCTTTGTGGCTTCACTTGGAGAATTGATGTCGTAGACAAAATCACGGATGCCATCAATGATGACCAACCCGATATTGGGTATTATATTCAAAGCATACTCCACAATAGCCAATCGTTCTTCTGGAGTATATTTGCGAAGTGCTAATATCTTCAGGTTTTTGGGCTCAATGTCTATTGGCAAATTAGCCAAGCGGACAATTCGCTTCAGTACCTTTTGGCAATGATGACGTCCCTGCTCGGTGTCAATATAAAGGATGTTGCGTTTGTCCGATGGGAAATCGGAATTGTAACGGAGCACTTCATCGTTCGATAAGGCAGAAGCAACTATGGCAGAGACATTGAATGTCTTTTTACTCTTTGCCTTACCGATGGATGCACTGAAATTGCCTAGTGTGCCGACAACAGCCTCCCCAACTCTCAAGACTTCGGGTGAACAGGTGTACTCATCGGTCATGTGAATGGTTGATTCCTCAATACAAGAAGCCAGCTCTTCGGGCAGCATCTTACGGGTATTTTCTCTGTAATCCATAATGCTACCACTTTAAAGGTTTTGCCTTGCGACGGAACGATGCCGAAAGTTTCTCATTCTCTTCCTCGGCAGTCAATGGGACAGGATTCTTACGAGAGAGTTCCAGCCACTTGTCGAGTTCATCCCGATAGATCAAAAGATGCTTGCCTTGCTTGATTGCCGGTAGTCCATCATTCTTCACCTTGTAATAGAAGGTGGATAGAGGCATTTTAAGGTATTCACACGCTTCCTGTACGCTCATGAGTACATGTGTGTTCTCCTTTACCTCATTACGATTTTTGATGTTCTCTTTAATCGTTGTTTCCAGACTTGCGATTTTCTCGCACAACTCACCTACAACTGTTGGTAGGTCGTTAAATGTAAATTCTTTTGTTACCATGTTTTTTAACTTTGAGGTTTAACATGGTGCAAATGAATATAATGAATAATCGCAGAAATAGTGCAGACTGGAATAATTATCTTGCTGAACAAGTAAATTATTACTAAGCAGCTATAGTCTTCTTCATTGAGTTGAATTTGTAGTCACCCTTGGCTGGTCTATCTATTGGAATTGATGCCGGAATAACATCACGGAGATTCCTTTCAAGATACTCAACAGTTGCATCACGAAGTTCAAATGGAAATGAAGCCTTAATAAAAATGGCACGTTCTCTATTTGAAATTCCTAATCTTTCGCCAATGTTCCATGCCAAATGGCGTAAATCGGGCGACCTTAATGGATTGTTTAAATCAGAGCGAATACTTTTATAAGAACTTGTATGACCTATTGCCATACAGTTGATGTTCTCCAATAAAATCAAAACATCCTCTTTCTTTAGATATGGTGCTACTGTGTAGGTAACATATTCACGTATAGCCTCCATGATGAGTACTTTGCGTTTAATGTTTTCCTTTTCGATGTTCTCCTGTAGCATCGCATACTTATCGAGATAGGAATAGCTATGCTCAATTATTTCATCCGTACCGTTTTTGGTGTCATTTTTGGTGTCATTTTTGGTGTCATTTTGAGTTTCCTGTCCACTTTTTCTATCTACTTCTTCCGTTTCCTTTCTACCTACTTCATTCTCATAGATATCATTTTCATTGTTTAGGGGTTCATTCTCTACTTTTTGAGGTTCATTTGTTGTTGAGGTACTTGAGATGTATTCTTTTTGCACACCCAACAACAAAAGATTAGAGTTCTCCATCATAATATGGTAGAAAAATCTTTTTGTACAAGCAAAAGTAACTGTTATTACAACAAAACCTAGTATGATAGGTGTTGTATATTCCATTAAATTTATATGGAATTTATAGAGTAAAATACTTCCAATTAAAGCATAGGAGATTACGCCTGCTCCGATTACATCACTTGCTTTTTTTGCTCGAATTTGAATATAATTTGCCATAGTCTGTTGATATTTAATGTTGTTATTTATCACAAAATTATTTACTGTTTCTCAATGGTGATAATTAACTGCAATAAATCGTTCGAATTTTAACAAAAAATAGCCCAAAGTATGAAATGGTACTCTAAAATGGTACTATAAGTCATACTTAGGGCATTTTAATCGTAGATTTATGACCTTTATTCCTTTCTAGTCAATGATATTTTGTTACTTGCTTCACGTTTGTTACTATCCACAGGTTTCATATATCTCTGGGTAGTTGTAATACTCTTGTGGGCCATCATACTTTGTATGGTACGGATGTCTGTTCCAGCTGCACCTTGAAGGGTAGCAAATGTTCTGCGGTAGGAGTGAAAGGTTATGTGCTTGGTAATACCAGCCGCACGAATCCATTCTTTCATTGGCTGTTGAACCCAACTTCTTTTCAAACCCTCAAATACTCTACCTTTTTTCTTGGGGGAATATCCAATGAGTTCCAAAGCTTCATCGCTGATAGGAATGATGTCTTCGGTCTTTGTCTTTTCACAAATGGTGTGTACGCATTTCCCGCCAGCTGCAAAATCAACAATCTCTTCCCAACGAAGCGAAAGGATGTCACCAAGACGCAAACTGGTCAGACATGAAAATAGTGATGCGTTCTTTAGTACGGGCTTTTTGCATGGAGTCTCCGCCAGAGCAAACAATTCTTCTACACTCAGATAGTCTTTGATTACATCTTCGGTTTCAATCTTATCTAGATAATCATTTACATTGGTCTTGATCATTCTACTGCGATATAGAATTTTCAAGAAGCCTCTGAACGTTGACCAATAACCCGAAGCGGAGTTCTTTGTAACCTTTCTGTCGGGATGTCTAAGTTGTTTTGCGGATAGCAAGTATTCTCGGAATTTGTTGCAGAAGTCTACATCAATGTCTTCGAAGGTGCATTTACCATGGGCAAAATTATTGAAGTGCTGATACACAAATCCCCATTTCTGATCATGCTTTCCAAGTTGACTTCGATAATATTCCAAAAAATCGGCTTTGAATTTTCGCTTATCGAAGAAATCATAACGTTCGTTTACGATAGCTTCATAACGTCTGCAACGGATTGCTTCAGCCTTCTCATACATTGTGGTGTTGAAGTCACGTTCGCGTTGGTTCTTGGGATTGGCATATATATAAATGTTTAATCCCTCATGACGAATAGTCTTCATTGTTTCTTGTTCACGATAACCAGGATAATAATCCAAATAAAAGGAAATCATTCCATTCTTTAATGGACGCGTTCTAAGAGTTACAGTTTTACACTCTGCCATACTTGATAAATTTAAATTGTTAATAACTAGGGTTTTCTGTTTGTTTCTGTCGCAAAGGTGAATAATGAAAACATACAGAAATCATTCAGCATGAAATAATTTTATAATTTCTGTAGTCATTTGGAATTTCTGCTATTTTTTCACTCCCATTACGCGGTCAAAGTCCACTTTCAGGAACTTAACAAAGCGTCCTTTCTTCTCTCTTTTGATTTCGTGGAAGCGGAGAGTGTTATAAACGGACTCTCTGGTAAGGTTGAATTTCTTCATTGCTTCCTGTACTGTGTAGTATTCTGCTTCTTTTTCTTGGCCGGAAGATTTGGATAAGTCGAAATGCAATTTTGAATAGAATATTTGTCCGTGTTCTTTCTTAGATGGTATGTTATTCCGATAGACTTGCGAACGGATGGCTACACGGGTCATGCCGTACTTCTCCTGAATCTCTTCGGGAGTGTACCATTCGGTAAGGTCATTATCAACCTTATACTTAGCAAAAGCAGCATCGATATGCTTCTTGCTGTAATAATTGAACTGACGGATTTTTACTTTTGGGATGTTATGCTCACGAGTGTATGTCCATACCCATTTAGGGTTTACCTTGTACTTTTCTGCTATTTCTTCTGCAGTGTAGTACTCGGCAATATCAAATTCGATTTTTGTTACTACTCGTTCATAAGGCTTGGATTTTAACATTAGCTCAATATCAGCTCTGCGTATAAAAGACATTCTTGAACTGATTCTTGATGCTCTTAACTTTTCCTCCTTAACTAATTTGTAGATGTATTGACGAGATACACCCATCACTTTGGCTGCTTGTGAAAAAGTAAAGTACTCTTGGCTCTCTAATCGCTTCTTTACTTCCAACAATTCCTGACTGTGGATGAGTTCCATTCTTCTCTCTTTCATCCGATGTTTGTAACCTCGGCTTGAGCATTGATGACTGCAATAATTAGTGGTGGTCTTTTGCGCTATAAAGGGCTTACCACACCATTGACAAATTCTTTTTACTTCCATGTTATTTTCTCCATATTTTTAATGAAACCATAAAGTTTTTATTTCGCTTTTTGTCTCTCTACGTAAACCATTGTACACACATGTCATCAAATGCCTTAGTGTGACATCGGCCATATTGCGGTAAATGTTCCGCGGTAGAAATACGGTAGAAAAATATGGTGAAAAACGGGTGTTTACCCTACTTATCTGGAATATGGATAACAAAAAAGCCGCTGAAATTCAGCGACTTCCTTATAGTTGACTCTAATTAGTTACAGTTGTTTACAACAAATCATTTGCCGATGCAGAATTTCGAAAAGATGTTTTGCAGGATTTCGTCGGGGGCGATGGCGCCGCGGCCCGTGATGGCGCCGAGGTGGGTGATGACCTGGCGGATTTCTTCGCTCAGAAGATCGGTCGGAAGGCCGTGGGCGAGACCGTCGAGGGCTTGGCCGAGTGCTTCGCGGGCCGCCGAAAGCGCTTCGTAATGGCGGCTGTTCGAGACGACCGGATCACCGTGGTAGAGCGCTTCGGTGTCGACGGACTCCCGCAGGGCGTCGCACAGGGCGTCGATACCCTCGCCGTGTTTGGCAGAAATGCCGACAACGCCTTCGGGAAGCCGCCATGCGGCCGGAGCCTTGTCGGTCTTGTTGACGACGGTCAGGAGTTTCTGCCCGGGACGGAGCGGAAAATCCGGGGCGGGAACCGGACCCGTGAGCGTCGAGGCGTCGACCATATGAATGACGATCCGCGCCCGTTCGATGCTCGACATCGTGCGCTGGATGCCCATTTGTTCGAGCCGGTCGTCGGTCGGGCGGATGCCGGCCGTGTCGAGGAACCGGAAAAGCACGCCGCCGATGTTGGCGCACTCCTCGATCACGTCGCGCGTGGTTCCGGCGATCTCCGAGACCATGGCCCGCTCCTCGTTCAGAAGTCGGTTGAGCAGCGTCGATTTGCCGACGTTCGGCGCTCCGGCGATGGCCACGGCGACGCCCTCCCGGATGGCGTTGCCCAGTGCGAACGAACTGCGCAGGCGGTCGATCTCCGCAGCGATGCGCTGCATCGTCGCGCGCAGCGCCGTACGGTCGGCGAACTCCACATCCTCCTCCGAGAAGTCGAGTTCCAGTTCCAGCAGCGAGGTGAGGTTCAGCAGTTTTTCGCGCAGCGATTCGAGCTCTTCGGAGTATCCGCCGCGCATCTGCGTCGAGGCCAGCGCGTGCGCGGCGCGTGACGACGAGGCGATCATGTCGGCCACGGCCTCGGCCTGCGAGAGGTCGAGTTTCCCGGCCAGGTAGGCGCGGATGGTGAATTCGCCCGGCTGGGCCATGCGTCCGCCCGCGGCGGTCAGCAGCCGGAGGATTTCCGAGACGATGTAGGAGGAGCCGTGGCACGAGATTTCGACCGAGTTTTCGCCCGTGTAGGAGTGCGGGGCGCGGAAAACGGCCGCCAGCACGTCGTCGATCACGCGGTCGCCCTCGGCTATCGTACCGTAATGCACCGTGTAACCCGCTGCCCCCGCGCGCCGCCCGCCCGCCCATCGCCCG
>OGQN01000352.1_pt1 | contig 43773 bp, 43 predicted proteins | sample 1553231 | NCBI WGS metagenome assembly OGQN01 (sample SAMEA2579950, study PRJEB22360) | human gut metagenome | biome: human gut; feature: human-associated habitat; material: faeces | place: Denmark | collected 2008/2010 | reverse complement strand
GCGTCATGAGCGTTTCCCGGAACACGAAGGAACTCATCTCCGGGTTCGGCTCATCATGGAGCAGCAGATACAGCGGATGGTCGATGGCTTTCTCCTTGCCGCCGCTATCCTTGTAGCGATAGAGGTGGAGCGGCAGTCCTGCCACCGCCTCCGCCAGAATGCGGACGCAGGAATACACGGCGGTCATCTGCATGGCAGAGCGTTCCGTCACGGCTTTGCCGGAGGTCGTGCCGCCCAGGAAAAAGGTGTAGCCGCTTCCGGCCGTGCGGTTCTGAGGAGCGTCCCTCGACCGGAAAATGCCGCTGAAAAATCCCATAGTAAATCACCGTCCTTTCAGATAAACAAAATGCCCCGGCTGTCATAAACCGAAGCGGAGGTATCGTTGCCGCAGCGAATCGCCCGGTCGAGCGCCATGATGGTTGCGACCGCGCCGTCGATCTTCTCTGTGGACTTTTCCTTGTCCGGCTTGATGTTGCCGGCCGGGTCGGTGCGGATGTAGATATTGTCCATCATCCATCGGAGGACGGGATGACCGCCGTGGGCGATCTTTTCCTCCAGCACCAGCTTCATCAGTTCCTTGGTGGGTGGGGACATATCCTTGAATCCCTGCCCGAAGGGAACGACCGTGAATCCCATGCCCTCAAGGTTCTGCACCATCTGCACGGCTCCCCAGCGGTCGAATGCAATCTCCCGGATGTTGAACTTCTCACCGAGCCGCTCGATGAACTGCTCGATGTAGCCGTAGTGGACTACGTTGCCCTCCGTGGTCTGGAGGTACCCCTGCCGCTCCCACACATCATAGGGAACGTGGTCACGCCGGACGCGGAGGTCGAGGTTATCCTCTGGAATCCAGAAGTACGGTAGCACCACGAATTTGTCATCCTCGTCCTGCGGCGGGAATACCAGCACGAAAGCGGTGATGTCTGTGGTGGAGGACAAGTCCAGACCACCGTAGCAGACGCGTCCCTCCAAATCGTCCTCGGAGGTGGCGAAAGCGCAGCGGTCCCATTTGTCCATCGGCATCCAGCGCACAGCCTGTTTTACCCACTGGTTCAGTCGAAGCTGGCGAAAGGCGTTCTCCTCCGCCGGGTTCTGCTTGGCGGACTCGCAGGCCGCTTTGACCTTGTCGATGCCCACCGTGATGCCCAGGGAGGGGTTTGCCTTTTTCCACACCTTGGGGTCTGTCCAATCGTCCGACTCATCCGCGCCGTAGATAACGGGATAGAAGGTCGGGTCCATTTTGCGTCCCTCCAGGATGTCCTTGGCCTTCTGGTGTGTCTCATAGCAGATGGAGCGGGTGTCCGTCCCAGCCGTCGTGATGAGGAAGTAGAGCGGCTGCATCCTGGCGTCGCCGGAGCCCTTTGTCATAACGTCAAACAGCTTTCGGTTCGGCTGGGTATGCAGCTCGTCAAACACCACGCCGTGGATGTTGAAGCCGTGCTTGGAATACGCCTCCGCCGAAAGCACCTGGTAGAAGCTGTTGGTGGGGAGGTAAATCATCCGCTTCATGGATGCGTTGATCTTCACCCGCTTGGCGAGGGCGGGACACATCCGCACCATGTCCGCCGCCACCTCGAACACGATGGACGCCTGCTGGCGGTCTGCGGCGCAGCCATACACCTCGGCGCGTTCCTCACCGTCGCCACAGCAAAGCAAAAGAGCGACCGCCGCGGCGAGTTCGCTCTTTCCCATCTTCTTGGGTATTTCGATGTAGGCGGTGTTGAACTGCCGGTAGCCGTTGGGCTTCAGCGTCCCAAACACATCGCGGATGATCTGTTCCTGCCAGTCGATCAGTTCAAAGGGCTTTCCCGCCCAAGTGCCTTTCGTGTGGCAGAGACATTCTATAAAGCCGACCGCATAGTCCGCAGCGTCCTTGTCGTAGTAGGAGTCGCTGGCCTTGAAGCGGGTCGGCGTGTATTTCTTCAGTTTTCTCGTATGCGGTTCACCTCCTTGAAATGAGCATAAAAAAACAGCCCGTCGCGGCTGTAACGAGGAACAGAGCCTTACGGCCCTATCCCTTGGCAGGATTCAGTTGCTGGTCGGCTTTACTCGACGATCTCCCACTCGCTCGTGCGGAAGTTGGAGAGGGAGTAATACTCGATGTCGCAGTCCGGGTGCCGTGCGGCGTATGCCGGATTGGTAGCCATGACTCCGAGGTCGTCGTCTTCAAAGGCATCCGTTGTGGCGTACACCTTTTCGGAGTCCCCGTTGTCGTGCCGGATGGTCATTCCGGCGAGGATCTCCCTGCCGTGCTTGTCGTGGTAGGTGTGTTTCATGCTCAGGTTCCTTTCTATGTTTACTTTGCCTTGCTCATCGCCCAGGCAATGGCGTGGCCGTCATCGGCAAACTCGACCTCGCTGACCTCCGCCAGCCCGATGGTTCCTTCGCAGGTGTGGTCGTCGGTGAGGAACTCGTAGACGGCGCCGAAGTAGCTGGGCTTGTTCTGTCCGTTGTAGTAGTAACCGGCAAGCAGAACTTTGTCCCCAAAGTTTAGGACCTTGCTCCAGCGGCATTCGAGGTCTTCCGGGGTGGTGGGGTTCGGCAGTCTGTACTTTTTCATCGCTTCGCTGATCTTCATTTCCGCACCTCCTTGGTGGCGTCGGCTTTGCCGAGCAGGTAGGCTTTTTCGAGCATCTCTTGGATGGCGTTGACGCTGACTTCGGGGAAATCCTCCTCGTCGTTGTTGCGGCCCTCAATGCCGCCCCTCGCTTCCAGGGTGTAGCAGGCGCTCATCGCAATCTGCTCCAAAGTCCGCAGCGTCTTTTTGCTGATCCCCTTGACCTTGCTGTCTTCGTACCTCATTTTCGTGCCCTCCGTTTTCGTGGTGTTTTCCCTTTCGGTGTACACATATTCGCTCTAAAAGAGGATAATAGCAAGTCATTTCGGAGGAATATACTACACAAACATTCGCGCCGGAGATTGTGTATCTTATCGCGGATTACGGGTCGTGCGGTGGATGGTCTCAATGATGGAATCCTGCTCCTCGACGCCGACGCCGATGCTCTCCAGCGCCTCCCGTGTGCCGCAGTCCGGGCAGATGAGGGTCTCGTTGTCCACCCTCGAAAGCGCCGGCCGCTCGAAGTAGGTCTTGCCGCAGCGTGGGCAGACAGCCATCCTGGTCACATTGTTTTCCTTCATCTCAATCCCTCCGTTCTCGCCTTGCTGTAGACGGCGGCTTCGACAAGAGTGTCAAAGTCAAAGCCAAAGTAGCGGTAGCCCTCCGCGCAGGTCCTCATGTAGTAGCTACTGGGAACTCCGAACGGCCGCTCCTCGTGCATGATGTAGACGAACACCTTTCTGCGGCGCACCTTGCCAGTCTTGATCCCCTTGATCGGCAGCACCAGTTCCTTCTTGTAGTAGAAGCTGGGGAAACCCTCGTAGCGGTCAAGCGCCAGTTCGTCTTTGGCGGTGACATCCCATACCGCGACGGGAACCTTGCAGCCTTCCTCCGGCTCGATGGTGAGGTAGGAGCCGGTCATGCTCCCTTTGAACATGAGCCGGTAATCCTCGACTTCCGAGGTGCCGATGATCCGTGCCGAAGGGCAGCGCATCAGCATCTGCCGGACGTTGAGGTTGCTCCCGTAGGCGATGTAGTATCGTTTTTCCATGATTCGTTCCTCCTGGGTCTTAGTCTCAAAGCGTTATCCGCTTCTACCACCTTAAGACCGCCGTGGCGGTCGAAAGGGGGCCTGTGGCTATGTCCTTCAAGCGGCGCGCCCGCTTCTGAAGGCTGCGTCACCGTCCAGGCGCTTGGTCAGGAGGTCTCTTGCGGTCTTGAACTCGTCGCCGATGAAGCCGAGCCGCAGAAGCCAAGTCCTCATGGCGTATTTGGGGTTCTCGTTCTGCTGGGGCTTGGGGCTGGCGGTGCGGACTTCCTTCGCCATCTGGCTGAGCGCGAGGCAAAGCTGGATGTAACTCTTAAGCTGCCCTGCGTGAAGTCCGTTCTGCTTGCCGTTCGCCGGAGCGTCGAATTGGAAAAGCCGAAACTCGATGGTGCCTTTGGTGAAGGTGGCGTGGAGGTTCAGCATATGGTAGCGGCTGCCGTTGTAGTGCTGGCTCCTGCCGTAGTTCTCGCCCTGGCTGCCGTACCAGACGTCCGCAAGCTGCGCCATCGTGCGGGGCTTTTTGCGGTTCAGCTGGTCGAGGAACCGAGGGTCGACCGTGCGGCAGTAGTGGCTCATGCGGCCGCGGTCGAGGTCAAGGGCATCCGCCAGGAGGTTTTCGTGGCTCGCCATGATGTTGGCGAGGTTGCGGAGGGTCTGCGGGGTGTGTCCCTTCGCTCCGATGTGGATGTGGACTCCGCATCCTCTGGTGGCGTCGCTCTTTGCTCCGGCGTGGCGAAGCTGGCGGATGAGTTCCTGCAGGGTGTCCATGTCCTCGTAGGTGAGGATCGGGGTGACCATCTCGCACTTTTCGCTGTCGGGTCCGGCGATGCTGACGTCCCGCTGAAATTTCCACTCGCGGCCCTGGCTGTCCCAGGCACTCCAACTGTAGTATCCGTTGCGGCTGGCGGTGTTCTCGTACCGGCCTGTGCCGAAGTAGGTGGCGGCGACCTTGGCGGCGCGGCTGCGCTCGATGTTGTTCATCTCGACCTCGACGCCGATGGTCTGCTTCTTCATTTCCTCGACCTGTCTTGCTGTTCTTTCGCTCATTGCTGTTTCCTCCGTTTTCGGTGTGTTCCGCAGGGTGTTTTCCCTTTCGGTGTACACATATTCGCTCTAAAAGAGGATAATAGCAAGGCCATATCGCGAAATATACTACACAAAGATGACTGCAAGATATTGTGTAGTTTATGGCTGTTTACTACCACTGGATGTGCTTGCCACCTTCCGGCACAAGTCCTCGCCGTAGGCAACGGACAGTCCGCTGCCCGTGTCCCATGCCACCAGGATAGAGCCGATGTCGTCCACACCCTGGACTGTGCCGAGGGTGCCGACGGGCGGCGCCTGGACGTCGTCCATCTTCACCAGCTGCACCCGTGTGCCGGTCGGAAACTCCCTGCGGAGCCGCTCGACGATCTCTTTAGGCGGAAACGGCATCGTCAGCACCTCCTTTGTGACCGCTCTTGAAAGCGGAGGAGCCGGAGAGGTTTCGGAGCAGGATCTTCCGCTCGGTCTTGAACTCGGCTCCGATGAAGCCCAGGCGGAGGAGGAAGCAGCGGAATGCGTACTTCTCGTTGTCCACCTCTTTCTCGGTAGCGGTGATGCGTTTCTGGTTCTTGCTCATCTCGCAGAGGGCGGAGATGAGGTGGGTGTAGGCGCTGACCTCATCGGCGCTGGGCAGTTCCTCGAACCAGGGGAAAGCCACGGCATCCTCCTCGATAGTGATCGGAAGGTCGGCAATGCCCAGGGCGTTCTTGATAAGGGAGCCCTTGACCTCCAGCAGCCGCGTGAGGTTTCCGACCGCCACCTTGTCCAGCGGGATTCGCACCGTAAGCCCCACGTTCGCGTCCTGTGCGGCGCTGCCGTCCTCGGCGCTGGTATCCGGCGCGGCGGTTTCCTCGGCGGTGTCGTCCTCCTGTGTGGCGCTGTCGGCGGCTTCGCACTCGAATCCGGCGTTGGCAATCGCTATCAGCACCTGCTCGACATCTTCGGTGTCCGCCATGTCATCGAACAGCAGGATGCCGTCCTTGGTGACCGTGAAGTAGTCGATCTCGTAGTTGCAGGTGGGCATGAACTTGTATTCCGCCCTGGCTCCCGTGGTGTCCGAGATGACCTTGACCAGTTCCTTGCGGCGTGCGCCTGTTACGTTGTACTTGATTTCCATTGTGAGTACCTCCTTGTTTTTTGGTAGTCACATATTCGCTATACACGCCCGGAATAGCAAGTCAATTATCCACCCGACCTTGTAGAATTATCGCGGGGATAGTTGTGTAGATAACACAATACCCGCCAGCACGAAATAGACGCACGGAAGCGCCACTCCGTTTCCCCACATCTTATATTCAGCGGCATCGGTGTACGGGTCTTTCAGCCACTTGGCGATCTGCTTGAGCGTCCTCGGTTTTGCGGCGGAACCGGTGACACGGCGGTGCGTTTCAAAGACGGCGTACCAATGCCGGAGGTCATCCATTGTAGGCTCGGCGGTTCCGAGGTCGGAACACCACCAGTCCGGGAAGCCCTGCAGTCTGGCGCACTCGGTGGGAGTGAGCCGCCGCACCGTGTATCCGCAGTTGACTGTCGCCGGGTCTTTGAAATCCCTCGCCATCAGCGTCGGAGCGGTTTCTTCCTCGACCTGGGTGTAGCTGCCCGTGGTCATGGCGTAGACCGCATGGCGGTCGACCGTGTTCAATGTGAAAGAGACATCCTCGTTCACGCCGTCGCCCTGGGGACCGTTCTTATCCTCCCGCCCGATCATGGAGCCTTGGATGGAGTAGCTTTCCACCACGGCGATGCCGCCCTGGTTGCAGCCGGGGTTCCCGCCGTTGGCGTCCAGCGTCCGGGAGGTGTCCGCCTCGTAGATCCCGCTGTGGGGATTGTCCGACATCATGGCGTTGGATGCTTTGGAGCAGATGCCGTAGGCTTTCGGCACGAACACCGTCTGGTCGTTATTGCAGGACAAAGTCGCGGACTTGTCCTCTTGGATGAGCGCGCCCTTGCCGCCGCCCTCACAGCCGGAGCGGATCTTCAGCGTCTTGGGCGTGTCCTCGTCCTTCACGACGAAGGGCTGGTTGTTGCCGCCCATGCCGTAGTTGGATGAGACGGTCGGAGCCACGTCCAGCGGCCCGGTGTATCTCGTGTCCTGACTATGGTTCTCATAGACCGCCGCGGGTACCTTGCCCGCACGGATGGTGGGCGACCGCTCCTCCTCGTAACCGATGGAGCGGCTCTCCGCGGAATGCTCGGTGTTGAAGCCGGCCGCATCCACCACGCAGGGAGCGTGGCCGTGTGTCTCGGCGCGGAGGGTTCCCGCGACTTCATGGGAAACCTCCATGCGGATGCCGCCCTGGTCGTTCAGGCAGATGCCGCCTGCCGCTCCAGCGCAAGCCGCAGCACTTCCGGCAGTTCTTTGCCACGAGCGGAAGCTCTCCGCAGAATACCCTGACAAGCCTTCGGACTCAAATAGTATCTGTCCGGCACTGTCGGCTGCAAAATCTGCGACAAGGAAGATGCGTTTTCTTCGCTGGGGAACTCCCCAATATTGCGCGTCAAGAGTGCGGTACGCAAGGCTCCATCCGTCACCCATGTAGATGTCGGCGTAGGGCCAGAGGTTTTTCTCAGGCATAGGCACCTGGGCATCTGGCTCGACGACGCCGATGACCGCGTCGAGGACCGCCTTGAAGTCCTCGCCTTTATTCGAGGAGAACGCACCCGGCACATTCTCCCAGCAGATGTATCTTGGATATTTGCCATTGGTGGCACACCTCATTTCCTTGATGATGCGGATGGCCTGGTAAAAGAGAACGGACTGCTGGCCGTCCAAGCCGCTCCGCTTGCCGGCGATGCTCATGTCGGTACACGGAGAGCCGAAGGTGATGATGTCCACGGGTTCGATCCTGCCGCCGTCCATCTGTGAGATGTCGCCGTAGTGTTTCATAAAAGGCAGGCGCTTTGTGGTCACCCGGATGGGAAACGGCTCGATCTCCGAAGCCCAGACCGGGGTGATACCGCAAAGCAGTCCCGCCAAGGGAAAACCCCCGGAGCCGTCAAACAGGCTGCCGAGGGTCAGTCGTGTATTTTCTTTCATGCGGAACCTCCTCAGAACAGCGGGATCTGTTCGTCCTCATCGTCCGCGCCGGCGATCTCCGCATAGGTATAGGTCAGCCCGTCCCGCTGGACAGAAACCTCCGCATCCGAGCCGACCTGCTCGATGTACCGCTTCACGATGACGTCGCAGAACTTCTCGTCCAGTTCGATGGTGAAGCAGGAGCGGTCGGTCTGCTCACAGGCGATGAGGGTGGAGCCGGAACCGCCGAAGGGGTCCAGCACCAGGGTGTTGCTCATGGAGGAGTTCATGATGGGATACGCCAGGAGCGGGATCGGCTTCATGGTCGGATGGTCGCCGTTCTTCTTGGGCTTGTCGAACTCCCAGATGGTGGACTCTTTTCGGCCCGTGTACCACTGGTGCTTGCCTTTCTTCTTCCAGCCGAACAGCACAGGCTCGTGCTGCCACTGGTACGGAGAGCGTCCCAGCACCAGCGACTGCTTCTTCCAGATACACGTCCCAGAGAGATAGAATCCGGCGTCGGCAAAGGCGCGGCGGAAGTTCAGCCCCTCGGTGTCCGCGTGGAACACATAGATGCTGGCGTCATCCGCCATCACTGCCTCGGTGTTCTTGAACGCGGCGAGGAGGAAGTTGTAAAACGCCTCGTCCGCCATGTTGTCGTTCTTGATCTTTCCGGCGCTGCCCTCGTAGTTCACGTTGTAGGGCGGGTCGGTCACGACGAGGTTCGCCTTCTTTCCAGCCATGAGCAGGTCGAAGGTCTCGGCCCTGGTGCTGTCGCCACAGACCAGGCGGTGCCGTCCCAGCGTCCACACATCGCCCAGCCGGGTGACGGTCGGCTTCTGGAGTTCGGCATCCACATCGAAGTCGTCCTCCTTGACGCCGTCCTTGAGGGTATCCTTGAACAGCGCGTCGATCTCGGCGGGTTCAAAGCCGGTGAGGGACACATCGAAGTCCGTGCCCTGCAGGTCGGAGATCAGCAGAGCCAACTTGTCCTTGTCCCATTCGCCGGAGATTTTGTTGAGGGCGATATTGAGAGCCTTTTCTTTCTCCTCGTCCATCTCCACGACCACGCACTCGACTTCGGTGATACCCATATCCAGCAGCACCTTCAGCCGCTGGTGTCCGCCGACCACGCGCCCGGTGGTCTTGTTCCAGATGACCGGCTCCACATAGCCGAACTGCTCGATGGAGCGTTTGAGCTTCTCATACTCGGCGTCCCCAGGCTTGAGGTCCTTGCGGGGATTGTAGTCGGCGGGAAGGAGCCGCTCGACCTTGATGGTTTCAATCGTCATACTCCGCCACCGCCTTTCTCAGTTCCTTGTACCTGTCGGTGCCGCTCTCCCAGGGGAACAGCACAGAGTTGAAATGACCGTAGGCGGCGGTGTCCGCATAGATGGCGGAGCGCAGCCGAAGCTGGTCAATGATAGCGGCGGGACGCAGGCAGAACACCTTTTTCACGGCATCGCAGAGCCGCTCGTCGGAATATTCGCTGGTGCCAAAGCTGTTCACGGACACCGCGACCGGATCCGCCTTGCCGATAGCATAAGAAAGAGCGACCTCGCACCTCTTGGCGAGACCACTCCAGACCAGGTTCTTCGCAATGTAACGCGCCATGTAAGCGCCGCTCCGATCCACCTTCGTGGGGTCCTTGCCGGAGAAAGCGCCGCCGCCGTGCGCGGCAAGTCCACCGTAGGTGTCCACCATCAGCTTTCTGCCGGTCAGCCCGGTGTCGGCAGCGGGACCGCCCTTGACGAATCGGCCGCTCGGATTGACGAGGATCTCCGTATCCCCATCAAACGGGAAGTCCTTGAACACGGGATGCAGCACCTCGGAGATGAGTTCGCTGCGGAGCGTCTCCATATCCTTGTCGGCGCTGTGCTGCACCGAAACCACGATGCTGGCGACACGCTTCGGTTTGCCGTCCTCGTATTCAATGGTGACCTGGGCCTTGCCATCTGGCTTGATGCCCTTGATGACATTATCCCTGCGAACGGAATCCACACGCTTGCAGATGCCGTGCGCCAGGACGAGCGGGAGCGGAAGGTACTCGCGGGTCTCGTCTGTGGCGTAGCCGTAGACGGTACCCTGGTCGCCGGCTCCCAGCATGGAATACTGCGTGGTGTCGCCGCTCCGGGATTCCAGCGCACGGTTAACGCCTCCCGCGATATCCGCGCTCTGCTTATGCACATACACATAAATCAGAAACGCATAGGGGTTGTAGCCGATGTCGCGCAGAGCTTCCCGCACGACAAAGCGGATGTCCACACGCTTGGCGCAGGTGATCTCGCCGGCCACGATGATCTTATGACCGGTCGCCATGACCTCGCAGGCCACACGGGACGAACGGTCTTTCCGCAGGCAGGCATCGAGGATGCTGTCGGCGATGAAGTCGCAGAGCTTGTCCGGGTGTCCGGCGCACACGCTCTCCGCGGTCAGATATTGTTTACTCATAGGTCAGTCTCCATTTCTTAAGATTTGCCCTTGCGGGCCTGAAGCAGACGTTCCATCACATCGTCCTGGGGTGTCGCTCCGCCGTATTCACTGGAGCAGTTCTCCTTGACGATCTGGTAGATTTCCATCCACAGGCGGTTCGTCTGCGACATAAAGTTCTGGCTCATCGCCACATAAGGACTCTGGATGGCGTTGCCCGTGGTGGGGTGCTTGGCGAGGAAGCCGTATTCGGTGACCGCCTCCTCGCACTGAATCCAGCGCGCCACGCTCATGGCGTACCGCTCCAGCAGCTGGGGCGAGACCAGCGACGCACAGCCGCGCTCCGCCAGCCACTTCCAGGTGGACTCGTAGATTTCGGCGGCGACCAGCGTCTTGCCGTCCTTCTGCGTGGCGGAGAGCATGGCGGATGGCTTCGGCATGGGCTGACCTTCTAAATCGGCTGTGTTTTCAAAGTCGATGACAGTCAACTTCCGTCTGCCGGGATTGCCGTCCGCGATTTTATCCGCCAGGGGTTTCTTTTTCGCGCCGGCGCCGACTCGTGCGCCGCCCCTGTTCGTACCGTCTTTTGCCACAGTTTCACCTCCTGTTCTGAGATTGGGGTAAATACCCCGTTTGAAAGCGCGATTTTTCACGCGAGACCCCACGCCCGTTGCCCGGCGCGAAGGTCACAGAGATTTTGACCGCCCCTCCCGGTCAGCGGTCGTGCCAGCGGTCGCCCATTTCCGCGGTGATCCGAGAGTGGCAAGGTTTGCAAAGAGCCATCAGATTGGACTCCGCGTGTGTCCCTCCCTGGGAGAGCGGCAGTTTGTGATGGACTTCCTCGGCGGGAGTCATCCGCCCGGCCTTCAAGCATTCCTCGCACAGAGGATGCGCCGAGATGTAGCGGTCGCGGATGCGTTTCCACGCTCTGCCGTAACGACGGCGTACAGCCGGGTCGCGGTCGTACTTCTCGTAGCGTTTGGCTTCCAGTTTGGCGTGTTCCTCACAGTACCGTCCGTCGGTCAGCCTGGGACAGCCGGGGTAAGAGCAGGGACGTTTCGGTTTCCTTGGCATCGTCACACCTCCTTCCGGGCAAAAGAAAAGCCCTGCAGGAGCGGACTCCCACAAGGCTCTCGTATGTTTTACTTTGTCCATCATAATACTATCATAAGAGGCGACTCTCATTCTCTCTCATTTACTCTCATGATGGTAGCGACACAAGAAAGTGCCGTATCGTGCATCCGGTAAATATGCTGAATGCTGTAATGCATTTCCACCGCAATCTTCTCCCACGATAGGAAGCAAAGGTAACGCTTCTCCAGAAGGGTTTGCAGTTCAACATCGGAAACGGCACGGATGGTGGCCATGATTTCCTTTTTCAGTTCTACCAGATTTTCCACATCGCGCTTCAGGCTTTCCTCAACCTCGATGATCTTCAATACTGCACGTTCCACCTTGGAACCACCGCGATTCGGATTTCTGGGCATGTCGCTGTAAACGACGGTGCAGGATGTAGCCAGTTCATTTAAGGATTCAATTTGCTGGAGCTTAGACTTAATCCGCATGTCCAGCGTTCGTGCCTGTGATAAATATTCTTTGGCTGTCATTTCGCTTCTCCTTCCGTAGCTGTCTGATGAGATACTCCGGATCGACTTTTGACAGAACACCAAACCAGCCGGAGCGGAAGAAACGCTCGATTTCTTGAAACTCCTGCTCATCATCGGTCAACCGGTAATCTTTAACCGCCTGCAGAATGATGGCATTTGCCAGATTCTCGTATGGGTTCAAAGTCTCACCTCCGAATTTGTGTTCACTCGGATTGGCGAAAATTGTCATTTTTGTCGTTAGATTTTCAGATTTGCTTTGACCGCAGCGATCAGAGCCGACTGCGTTTTGTCTTTGGCCTTCAAAGCTCGGAGAATTTGCTCGTCGATGGTTCCGTCTGTCACGATGTGCTGAACAACTACGGTTTCCGCAGCCTGACCTTGCCGCCAGAGCCTTGCTATGGTCTGGGAGTAGAGCTCCAAGGACCATGTGAGGCCAAACCAGACAATGGTGTTGCCGCCGGTCTGGAGATTCAGGCCGTGTCCAGCAGAAGCCGGGTGAATCAGGGCTACCGGGATTTCGCCGTTGTTCCACCTGCGAATACTGTCGGCCTTGTCCAGTTTGGAAAATGGGATATGCCGCTCATGCAGCCGCTTCATGATCCGCTCCAGATCGTGCTGGTACCAATAGGCCACCAAAAGAGGCTTGCCGTTTGCCGACTCGATAATGTCCTCCAGAGCGTCCAGCTTTTGTTCGTGAATGGAGACCGTGTTCCCGGCATCGTCATAAATGGCGCCGTTGGCCATCTGAGAGAGCTTGCCGGAGAGGGCTGCGGCATTTGCAGCGGATATGTCGCCTTCAGGCAGCTCCAGAATGAACTGTTTTTTCATCTCATCATAGGCATCTTGCTCATCTTGGCTGAGATAGACTTTGTATTCACTGGATATAAGCTCCGGCATCTTCAAGTGGTCCGTGGATTTCATCGAAATCGTGATGTCCGAGATTTGGCGGTATATGGCTTGCTCCGCTCCGGGCTTTGGCCGGTAGCTGTAAACGATTTGACCGTTCATGGCGTCCGGCACGAAATACTCCTGCCGATAATAAGTGATGAATCGGCCGAGGCGTTTTCCCATATCGATAACCTTGAACTCAGCCCACAGATCCATGAGTCCATTGCTGGCCGGAGTGCCGGTGAGACCGACGACTCGTTTAATCCTGGGCCGCACCTGCATCAGAGCTTTAAAGCGTTTTGACTGGTGGTTTTTGAAGGAAGACAGCTCGTCTACCACGACCATATCGTAGTCAAACGGGAGCCTGCTTTTCTCAATGAGCCACTGGACGTTTTCACGGTTGATGATGTAGATGTCAGCTTTCTTCGTCAGTGCTGCTTTCCGCTCAGCCTCACTTCCGACCGCCACCGAATAGGTCAGGTGGTGAAGCTGGTCCCACTTCTGAAGCTCGGCGCTCCAAGTATCACGGGCCACTCGGAGCGGAGCAATAACCAGCACCTTGTGAACCTCGAAACTGTCGAACAGCAGGTCTGCAATGGCGGTCAGTGTGATGCTCGTCTTGCCAAGACCCATGTCCAGCAGCACGGCAGCGAAGGGATGTTCCTCGATATAGTTAATTGCAAACCTCTGGTATTCATGTGGTTCGTATCTCATCAAGTATCCCTCCAATCTGCTCAGGGTCATCAAGGACAAACACCTTGAAGCCCAGCCGCCGCAGTAATTTGTGTCTGGCTACCTGCAAAGGTCTCGGCTCCTTGCCTGGTGCCTTGACCTCCACGAAGCCGATCTTTCCTCCGGGCAGCAGCACCAGTCGATCTGGCATCCCGTCAAATCCGGGGCTCACCAACTTCGGTGCAATGCCGCCGCTGTTTTTCACAGTCTTGACCAAGCGTTGTTCGATGGTTTTCTCTCGCATAATGTTCCTCCATCAGGGATTAAAGTGGGTGGAGTGCAGGTCGTGAATCTCATATCGGTAACTTTTCTTACATGCTGTTTTTTAGAGCTATAAGAAAAGTTTTAGAAAAGACCTTCACGACCTGCACTTTTGCCGTTACTCCATGAAATCAGACTTGAGTTGCACGCCAGAAATCATGATTCCGGCACTGGTTTTGCGCCGCACGAAACCTGCCGCTTCTAAGGCTGCGTAAAAATCGGTCGTACTGCGAATATAGTCGCCCACCTGCATACAGTAACTGCGGTATGCGGTATAGAACTCGCCAGATTTGGCCTTTCCGTCCGAATCAATCACACAGCATTCGTCAAAGAACTGGGAAAGCCAGTCGTTATTTTCTCTGTATTTGCGGGTGGCTTCCTCGACCACTGCCGGTTTGACAATGTGATAGTCCCGCTCAATCACACGCTTGGCACCGGCCATGATCCATTTGAGAATGGCACCACCGGCTTTTGCATAGAGGTAATCGGCATAGTTCTTTATGTCCGATGAGCCTTCGATCTTGGCATTGAATGGGATCACGATAAGCCTGCGCCATGTTCCGGCATCAAGCGCACCGACCTTCGGCAGGTGGTTCGTGTAAAGTACGAGAGTGTGGCTCGGCACGAAGCTGAACGGGTCCTTGTACTTCTTTTCTGCATAAATCTCGTCAGTGGAACTGAGTTGCTTGACGTTTGCTGTGGAAAGACGCATTCCTTCCTCCAACTCGGCTGCAATAATGAGCCGCTTACCCTTGGCCTCGGCCAGTTCCGGCTTCACATTTCGTTTGCAGCCGACCGTCAGGGTGTCAGCGGACAAATTGCCGCTATAAGAGCCCAGCACACGGGCCAGCGTATTCCAGAAGGTGGACTTACCGTTTCGACCCTCACCATAAGCGATGATCAGGGCTTCGACGCAGACCTTCCCGATAGCAGACAGGCCGGCGACCTCCTGAACATAACTGATGAGCTCGCTGTCGCCGCAGAAAAAGGTTTCCAGAGCGTTCTGCCATATTTCTATACCATCGTCAGCCGGGTCCACGCTTGTCTGCTTCGTGATGTAATCCGTAGGTGTATGATTGTGAGCCGAGGCCGGACCGATGCGAAGGTCATAGGTCGCTGACGGGGTGTTGAGCAGAAACTCGTCTGCATCAAGCTGCCGCTGGTCGATCTCGACCATCGGGTGCGCTTCCTTTAAGGCTGCGGTGATGTATTTGGAATCCCTGCGCTTGATTGCATAGTTGCGGTAGGTCATGGCGTTCTCATACTTCTGAAAGGAACGAGCCTGTTCTGAACTGAAAGCCATCACCGCTTTCTTCGGACCCATTGAGGCCAGTAGCTCCCATGCACCGTTTTTCATCATCTCGTCGGTTGCCTTCTTGATCTCGGTTTCGGCCTCCTCAAGCTGGCGAGTGGTCAACTCCTGTGCTACGGCCTGAGCCTTGGGCTTTGACTCCTCCCAGAACCGACCGTTGTACACAAGGAAGTCTGTCGACGGTGAATAGCGGAGCTTGCCTTCATATTCCCGTGCCAGCACCGTGGCCTGTCCGACGTCGGAATAGTCCGTGGGCTTGAGCTGAAGGTCCTGATTGTATTGCTCCGGAGGAATGTAGCCCTCTTGTGTGGAGACCTTTTCATAGAACCGCTGTGCGCTGCGCCAGATGCTATCGAGCTCCGACTGCTCCAAAGGCGGCTGGCAGCAAGCGGCCACTTCCGCAAAGTGCTTATGCGCCTCATCGTTATTGCCGAAGCGTTTCAAGATGCGTCCGGCATAATGGGACATGGTAGCGTTGCGGCTGCCTTCGGGAATAACAATGTCGCCGTATCTGCCGGAGTCCATGTTGGCATCGAAATCGTCGTCAGCAAGGAAGGTCGTCAGCGTCATCGGACCGTCGAAGAGCTCTACTTCCGGATTCTTTGTTCCGAAGAAGAACCGAGCGGCGTCGAGGGCCTTGGTGTCGAAATACGGGAAGATGGTGTTGACCAGCTTTTTCATCTCGCTGTACTGGCCAGGGTCGGTGACCCGGTCAATGGCGAAGAAGACATGGAACTTTGGCCTTGCAGCTTTGCTGCCTTTGGCTTTCATGTGATTGCGGCTATAATGGACCGCAAAGGCAACACCGGGGAAAGCGGTAGCAACGTCTGAGGGATAGACCCATTCTTCCGGATCGTCGCTGTGGTCGTTATCGCAATCGACTGGCAAACAGTTAGAGCCGATGAAGTTGTCGTTGCTGCGGTAGTTGCCCTGATACTCGGCACAAACATAATCGTGCTTTACGGCTTCAATGAGGGTGTCCTTACTGGTGATCTCGACCTTGTGTGGGTAGGTACAGTTTTCAGGCACCTCCAGGCAATTGGAGCTATATAAAGTGAAATTCATCTTGTTACCTCCTCGCAGGTCTCACTGAAGTAGCGGATTCGGTGTCCTTTCCAAGTTGCTCTCTTGATCTCGGCCTCCATGCCATTGGTGATCCGATCACCGAAGACCCACATTTCGGCACATTTACTCAGGAGGGCGTTTCCAAAAAACAGGCCCAGTTCTCGCTCCTTGGAATTGTTGTCGTCAAGAAACTGCGGAAACAGCAGGTGTGGTGCGATGGGAATGTATCCTGCCTCCACCGCAAAACGGCTATATCGTCTGGCGGCAGCGGTGTTATTTTCGACGTCGCCAGCATACGGGCTGCAGATATACACGATGGGTCTGAATGCCCGGAGAGCTTTTTCTTCTTTTTCAATGGCACAGAAGGCACCGAATGCTGTGGGATCGGCATAACCTTCTGCGTTTTTGTATTCTGCCATGATAGGCACCTCCAATCTAAAGTTCTCACTACCCACTGGAGGGTTTAGTGGTATTTGAACGAATCAAAGTCAGTCCTTTTTATAGAACATGGTCTCGTAGCCATCAGCTCGGAGCTTAAGCCCGTCTGCCCACGGTGGGGTCCGGCCCATCTGTTCACAGAGAACCTTTAGGTCGACGCTGGGGCTGGCTTCGATGACCAGTTCGTCGTGGATATGCATGGTGATAAAGCAGTGCGATAGGGTTCGCATGGCAAAGCAGAGAATGTCACGGGAGGTAGCTTGAACGATATTCTCCACGAGCTTCGGTCCGTAGGTCTCAAGCCGCTCCCACTTCTTTGTGCCTCCTATGCCCTCATAGGTGATGCACTCGCTGCCGAACTGGTTTGTGCCGAGCCGGGGCTTTACATAGGAAAGGCGTCTACCGGACGGGAGCGTAATGAAAAGCATCCCACTCTGGTAGCAGAACTTGACTCCGCAGACCTCTCCGTCCATGTGATACTTCACAGCATTCATGGCTGCACGATCGATATCCCACCAGAACTTCACAATGTTCTGGTTTGAGTTACGCCAAGCAGTGACCAGCGGCTGCAGCTCCTCTTCCGAAAGACCCATCTCTAAGGCGCCCATCGCTTTGAGAGCTCCAACAGAGCCGCCATAGCCGAGGGCGAGTTCAGCGATTTTGCCTTTTTGCCGCAGGTGGCCGTTTACCCCGTGCTTCTCAACAGGAACCTTGAACATCTGTGATGCGGAGGCGCAATAGATGTCGCCGCCCTTCTCAAAGACCTCCTGACGCCAGAGTTCGCCGGCGAACCACGCCAGCACTCTGGCCTCGATTGCCGAGAAGTCAGAAACGATGAACTTATATCCGGGCTTCGGCACAAAGGCAGTGCGGATCAGTTGTGAAAGCGTATCCGGCACATCTTCGTAGAGAAGCTCCACGCCGTCAAAGTCGCCACAGCGGACAAGGCCGCGGGCCTCTGCCAGATCTGGAAGATGGTTTTGGGGCAGGTTCTGCATCTGGATAATGCGCCCGGCCCAACGACCGGTCCTGTTGGCACCGTAGAACTGAAACATCCCACGGGCGCGTCCGTCGGCGCAGACTGTCTTTTCCATAGCCTGATACTTCTTGACTGACGATTTGGCCAGCTGTTGCCGGAGAAGGAGAACTTTCTGAAGCTCTGCCGGTGCGGTTTTGAGCATTTCAGCGACTTCCTTCTTGCCGAGAGAATCGACCTCCAGACCGTTGTCAGAAAGCCACTGCTTCATCTGCTGCACGGAGTTGGGGTTATCCAAAGCGGTCAGTTCTTTCATGGCAGCGGTGAGCTCCGCACGGGAGCGGGAGTCCATAGCGATAGCCTGACGCACCAGCTCCATATCGAGGGCGACGCCTCTGTCGTTGATCTCCTGATCGAGGTGATACTGTTCCCAGATCGCTTCTGGAACCGGAAACTTGGCGAGCTTTTCCTGGATGGACATTTCGACCTCGACATCACGGACGTTGTACCGTTTGAAGGCGACCCATTTGTCTGGAGCATTTTCCGGCAGGTTGCGGGTTCGACCGCCATTGACCTTCGTCGGCGCACAAGGCTGGCAGAAATACTTGATGAGTTCTTTACCTTCGGTCAGCTTTTGTTTTCCAAGGCCCAGCACAGCACCGACACCTTCCAATGAAAGAGGTAAGCCCATGTAAGCAGACCAGATCATGGTGCATTTCCATGAAGCCGGATCAAGGTAGTTGCCCACTGTGTCTTCCGGGATGCCGTAGTAGGTGTTTTCAAAACCGCCGTGGTCACGGAGCCAGCGGGAAAGGCATATTCTCTCAAACTGAGCGTTGAAAGCCCACTTCGTCACATCATCGTTTGTCAGCGCAGCGATGACCTTCGGCGGGATTGTTTCACCACAGGCAAGGTCGACCACCTGCACAGGGCCGCCGTCTGCGGAATACCCGAAGAGAAGAATGTCGAAATCTGTCGCCTCGGTGTATTTGTAGACTCCGCACTTAGCAAGATCCACGCTGCTATAGGTTTCAATATCAATACTGAGTGTTTTCATATACACCGGTCCTTTCCGTAGTCTGAAAGGGTGGCAGGATTACTCCCACCACCCGCAGGCCAGAGATTATTTCTGTTCGAGTTCCTTCATTCGGGCTTTGTGGTATTCGACTTCACGAGTGGCATGTTCTCGTTCAAGCTGCTGACGCTCGGCTTCCCATTTGGCGTTATGAGCTTCACGCTCAGCCTCAAGAGCAGCGTTACGTTTTTCACGCTTGCGGTCGTCGATAGTGTCAATGATGGACCTGACGATCCAGAACACAGCCAGAACCAGGTAAAGGGACAGAAGCAGGATGCAAAGAATCGTAGTAACGTTCATGGTGCGTACCTCCTTAAGACAGGAAATCCTCATCCGCATCGGTGGAGAAGTCAGACGCTGCGCTGGCTTTACCGCCGAGAGGTTCGCCGTCACGGATCTTCTGCAGGTTGTTGAGCCCACAGGCGATGCCCTTGTTACCGTTGGAGTTGAAAGCGTAAAAGTTGATGCTGGCACGACCGTACACACCGGAATAAACCTCGGAACGGGTCAAGATCGGATTGCAGTCAGCGTCCACGATGCCGGGAGCCGTAGCGGAGTTGGCGTTGATGAAGTAACTGTTGGCATAAGCCGGATCATCCGGGCGCTCGGTGTCGCCGTCACGAAGAGGGGTCTTGATAGCGGTGAGAGGCGGTACGGTGCGACCGTTGCCCTTGAGCTTTGCCTGACCTTCATCATAGGCTGCCTGAATCGCCGTCTTGATCTTCTGAACGGTTACGGTGTCAGTCTTTGGAATGATGAGGCTGACGCTGAACTTCGGGGTGCCGCCGTTGATGGACTTGGCCTCCCAGACATTGGCATAGGACCAACGGGTGTCCTTGCCGGTGATAACCTTCATGGGGTTTGCGAGTTTAGTAGAATTTGACATATTAGTTGTCCTCCTTGAAATCATCAATAATGGTTGTCATTGCCGGTCTTTTATCGCTGTCCGGCACCAGCGTGGGTTTGCCTTGAGGCTTGGTGATCAGGCCTCCAAGGATGTCGTTGAACTGTTTCTTTCCGAGAAGTGAGGTCATGGCGGTGACACCGAGAATCTTGTGTTCGTAGGGGTCATACCCAGCAGCGGTCACGGCTGCGATGACGGCATTCTCGTCTGTGTACTTGCGGTTGGAGCGACCCTCAACCAGCTTGTAGCCGGACCACTGTTTACCGCTGATGGCTGCCTGAAGCGCATAGTCCTTGATGTCGGAAGCCCAAGCAATCAGCTCGTCGATACGACCGAGGATTTCTTCGACCTCTTCATCCGTGAGCAGAGGCGGCTGCCTGAACTCGAACTTGGCAAGCTCCATGTTGACGTTAGCTCTTTCACGGCAGTCGGCTTTGGCCTTGCAGAACTGACACCATTCGCCGCAGCGGTATTCACCTTCTCCGTTAAATGCAAGCTCTGCTGTTGGAGCCAGAACCTGATCGGCCCACTCGTAGAGTTCTTCCTTCGGAATGGTGAAGGTGCTGACGTTGGAGCGTCTGGGTTGGTAGATGGTCATGCTGACGGTGTCGATGTCGTAGATGCAGTCGAACAGCTCCAGCGCACCGAGGGCGTACAGCTTCATCTGAGGGTTGTCGTCAGCTTCGACCAAAACACCTCTGCCGTGTTTGTAGTCCACGATGTGGAGCGTACCGTCTGCGATGATGACGCAGTCGCCGGTGCCGAAGCCCTCCTCGACGTACTTGGAGTAGTCGAGCCGCTGTTCGATCAAGACCACAGGGTCCGGGCAGGTCTTCTTGGCCTCTTCGACAAGCTCCATCACGAAGCCCACATACCCGTTGGCGCATTCCTCCATTTCGGAGTTGTACCAAGAAAGGTCTTCGGTCGGGTCCTTGGTTTCCATACCGAGTGCCGTCCGGAGCTTGAACTCACAGAGAGCGTGGGCATCAGTGCCTTCAGCTGCGAAATCGCTTCCCTTATCGTCGTAGCCTTCACAGAGCCTTGCCGAAGGTGGGCAGTTGAGCCACCTGTGCGAGGATGATGCAGAGAGAAGTGCGTGATTAGCCATTGCCGAGTACCTCCGCATCCGCTACCAGAGCCTTGTAGCTGGCCGGGTTGACTTCAGAGAGCTTTTTGGCGCCGTACTTCAGCAGAAGGTCACGGATCTGAGCGGTGAAACCATTGCGGGATTTTTCTGCCAGAATCGCTCTGACCTCTTCGAGGGTGAGCGCCTTTTCCGGTTCTGTAGCAGGGGCTGCTTCTTCGGTGCCACTGAATGCGCCGGTCAGCCAGTTGGCGATGTCGTTAATAGAAGATGCAATATCCCGCAACTCTCTGATGGTCGCTTCCATTTCGCTCAATTTGCTCATCACGTTTTCCTCCTTCCTGAGATTGGCTTGTCTGGTTCAGCTGGATCAGCTTCCTCGCCAGACGTCTTGACACTACGCTGATTGCCGTAAGCACCCCGATGAGGTCTTCATCGGTGACGGCCTTGTTGGGTCTCGACTCACTCATTGGCGGCTCCTCCTTTCTGAGGACCTGTGTTGTTTTGCCGTCCTCAGTATCCACTGGAGGGAAACCGGGGGTTTGAACGAAAAAATATGAAAAAAGTTGACCGCCGCAGAATTTCTTCTACGGTGGTCATTTCGGAGTATTAGATGAAGTCCTTCAGGGCTTCACGCAGAATGGAGAACACCTTGTTCTTCTGGTAGTTGATAGTTGATTGGCGTCTGCCCATGTCGGCAGCGATCTCACGCTCCGTCTTACCCTGCATGATGAGTTCGCAGATGCGTCTGCCGTCTGGGTCAAGGCGGTTAAGCTCGTCGTACAGAGCGTCGAGCAGTTCCTTGTCCATAAGGACGGACTCCGCAGACGGTGCGTCGTCGGCCAGTGTATCGCCAAGGGTAAGCTCGTCGTCCTCGCCGCCGATAGGCGTGTCAACGGAGACTTTCTTACCGGCAGCGTAGAAGGGGCAGCCGGGGCAAACACCGTCGCATTTCCAAAGTTGAGCTTTGGTGCAGCGGCACTCGCCGTTCTGTTGAGCGTGGTAGCGGGTGTTCCAGATTGGCCGGTAATATGCCCTGTAAACTTCCTCGCTGACCTCGATGGGATTCCCGTCGACCGGGATGAAGTAACGATTGTCTTTGCTTGCCATTTGTTTTTCCTCCAATGGTTTTCAGATTTGTGGAAACCACCGAAGGAAAAGGCCTTGTGGGGTTTCCACAAGACCATCCAATCGTTCGTAAGGTCAGCTGCTATAGTTCATAAGGTTTATAAGGTCAGCGACCAAAAAAGTTTTTATATTCTCGCTGTATCAAATTCGTCGGCAGGGATTGTATTTTCGGATTTTTTGTGTTATAATGTGTTTTAGTGGGGTTTGTTGGGTATTAGAAATCTGAGACGGCCACTATTTTCAACATGTAAATGAATGTCAATCGGAGGGATAACCTGTGACAATAAACGAATATCCTCGCCTTTGCGGAGGCACCTTCTTCACATTGGTGTTACAAGCCCTCCAGCAACGGATGAATGCCAGAGAGCACTACGACGGCGACAGCGACGGTCTGTCTGATCCAGAGGTTTTGGTAGGCCTTATAAAAGTAATCAATCCAGCCTATAGCGATCCCGGCAAAGAAAAGCTCAAGACCATAGCAAACAACTTTAAACAAGGCGGTAATTCACGCAGCGTGTATTTCCCGTTTCATGACGATCAGGTTATAAACGCATTCGATCAGGCTGTAAGGATAAACTATCAAACGCCCCTGAACGGAATGATCAGGTTTGTAAACGACTTCCTCGATGTGAGTGAACCAGTTCATAAGGATGTCAATCTGGTTCGAGCCATTGTTGATTTAATTCAGCAGGATCAGACCATCGAAGCCTCTGACGAGTTCTATATAGGACAGAATGGCGAGAAAAAGAAAAAGGCCGCACTTGGCGACCTCAAGAAAGTGTGCCTTCCGTCATTCCTTCTTGGCGTTTGGCACTATGTAGTTGTCAACCGAAAGGACAACAATATCGGAAAGAAAACCTATGATATGTGGTGTCCTTCAACTGGTGGTGGTCAAAGGAAGTACACCGCACGTTTGGGTGAAGGCATTCTTGAAGGCCTTACGACTTATACGATTGATATGAGGGAAACGATAACGGCAGAGATTGTTGACGAGCCCGTTGAAGACGATACTTCAGATGCCTCCGGTCAAGATGGAACACCTGTGACACAACAGATGATTAATAACAATCCTACGTTCTTTAACATCAATATCTCTGGCGGCAACAATAACTTCTTTCATCATGTTGACAAGCTGACGATAAACAACGGAGGAAAACAAGATGAGTGACAATTTACCTATTAATTCCTCCGGCAATCTTCCGGTGCCGGGGAAGGCCGCTGAGATTACTGTATCCGGAGGCAATAACAGTTTCGTTGCTCACGCTGATACCGTGGAGAACAACATCACGGTAATGCTCAATGACCCCAGATCAAGGCGTGGTGAAAATAGAGCACGAATAACCTTCAATACAGACTTCTATCATCTGTTTGTGATTCTTGGCGAAAAGTTCGAGGACAATTATTTTCTGGTTCCAAGAGAGCGAGCCTTGACCGAGAGTACAAACGATGAGCTGAAAGCAAAGTATTCGGCCCTCACACCAGAAGCTATCGAGGGATTAAAGCGGTATCCAGCAATCTTCGCTGATGAGAACCATTCATACGGGAAGACAGATGATGCCCAAGATGCTTACTTTGGGTTCGTGAAGGACGTTAAGATTCAGGACAACGGAATTAAGATCTACTACACAATTATAACGGCGATCCCGCAACAGATTTTAAATGAGCAGTGCTTTGAACTTGGCATCGGCGGGGCCCGATCGTTTAATGAGCTGAACCGCACACATTGGGCACTGAAACAAATAAATCTTATTGAAGCATTGCAGAAAGCTGGAGTTCAGATTATTTGAATCGTAACTCTTGTAGAAAAAATGGAGGTAATACGATGAGTCGCGAGTATGAAGAGATGCAAGTTGAGAAGTGGGTTAATCTGGAGGATGTCGCAGAACATCTGAGCATCAGTCAAGATACAGTTCGCACATGGATTAAAGAAGGAAAGCTACCGGTATATCGAGCTGGCAAGCGATATAAATTCAAAATCTCCGAAGTCGATGAGTGGGTCCGAAAAGGAAAGATTCAGGAGTGAGCTTTGAGATTGGAAACAGGATGGTGAATTGAATGCAACGTAAAGTCCCTTCGGCAATTACGAATATTACGCTCAACAGAGCAACTTTTACAAACGTCCCGATTGATGAGCTAACGTTCGTCAACTTCTTCTATGGTAATAATGGAGCGGGAAAATCTTCTATCGCTCACGCCATTGCAGAGGATGACGGAGTTGTTTGGGCCGACGGCAAAACCGCCGACGACTTTGATGTGCTCGTTTATAATCAGGATTTCATCAACGACAACTTTGTAAACTACGGTGATCTCAAAGGCGTCTTTATCTTCGGAGAAGAAGATATTGAGGCCAAGATGAAGATCGCTGAACTTACAGATCAGAAAAAGCAGAAAATGGATGCTCGTCAAGCGGCCCTTGATGAGCACCAAAAGAAATCAAATGGTCTTGCATCTGCGCTCACACAGTTTCAGGATACCTGTTTTTCAAAAACTGCAGAAATCCGTAGACGCTTTGACAAGTGCATGGATGGCAAAAAGCAAAAGAAGAACTTTGCCGAGGCTGTACTTGGAGAAACAAAACCGATCGACCACGATCTTGCAGAATTGGGGCGTCTTTATGACGTAGCCTTTGATGATTCGGCCAGAGCATATGCGGAGTTCAAAAAAGCTGCTGCTACCACCTACGGCAGTCTTCCCGGCAAGGATCTGCTCGATAGGATGATTGTCAGCAGCAGCGATACGCCTTTTGCAAAATTTATGAAGGCCCTCGGCGACACAGCATCAGACTGGGTCCGTGATGGCCATACCCATTATGCTGGTGCAGCTGGTGGAAAATGTCCGTACTGCCAGCAGAAGCTCCCGACAAACTTCGAGGCAGATATTGCTGCTACATTTGACGCTCAGTACCAGCAGGACATTCGTGATCTTGGTCAGTTCCAGACTGTATACGAAAAAGAGACCAGAGAGATTGTTCGAGTACTTCAGGCAAATGCCAGCGATGTTATGCCGACGATTGACCTGACAGCATATCAGGAAAAGCTCACCCTGCTGGAGAGCAGTTTTGAAATCAATCGTCAGCGCATCGCAGAAAAGGTCAAAGAGCCATCAAAGACCATTTCCCTTGAGGACACCGATACGCTCCTGCTGGAAATGGGTGCCATGATCGATGGCATCAATAAGCTGATTAAGGCAAATAACGATGTCGTTTCTGCCAAGCGATCCAGCAAGACCAAATGCAAGACAGAAATCATGCAGTACCTTGCTTTTATGCTGGCTGCTGACGTGAAAAGCTATCAGGACGAAGTCGCCCGGCTCCAGAAGGAAATTGATGACGTAACCGAGCGCGGCAAGAAGCTCAGAAAAGAAATCGGAGATTTGACAAAGGAAATCTCCGACTTGAATAAGCACAATGCAAATACCGAAGCCGCCATTGACAGCATCAATAAGATTCTGAAGGATTCCGGCTTCCAAGGCTTCAGCATTCGTGCCAAAGAAGATGTCGAGAATGTATATGAAGTCATTCGAGAGGACGGCTCCATCGCGGAAAACCTTAGTGAGGGCGAACGGAACTTTATCGCATTCCTGTACTTCTACCATCAGGTGCGCGGCAGCATGAACAGCGAGGAACTGAAGGAAAAGATAGTCGTCATTGATGACCCAGTGTCCAGTATGGACAGCACGGCCCTGTTCCTCGTCAGCGCAATCGTCCGTGAGATGGTTAATGTCTGCCGCAATAATACCGAGTACCTGAATCCGAAGGTTCCCGGCGACTACATCAAGCAGTTGTTTGTCCTGACGCACAATGTGTATTTCCACCGGGAGGTTACATATCAGCAAGTCGGATTCTATAACTGTACCTCGTTCTACATGATCCGGAAGAACGATAACATCTCCACTATCAAGCTCTGCAAACGTCAGAGTAAGGAGGTCCCGACCGAAGAAGAAAACTACAATCCGGTCCAAAATTCCTATGCCGCTCTGTGGGACGAGCTTCGGGACATTCAGTCTACGATTCCGGCCCTGAACGTAATGAGGCGTATTCTCGAATACTACTTCCTTCAGCTCTGCGGATATGAAGGAAGTGATCTGCGGGAAATCGTTCTGGAGAAACCGGAGAATCGTAATAGGTTCATCAAGCAGATCGAGGGCGAAAAGCCTGATATGACCGATTACCAGTTGGCCTCTTCGTTGCTGGCGTACATCAACAATCCCAACGGTATCAGCGACGGCCTGAACTATGTTGAGGACTGCGAGGATGTCGATGCATACAAGCGGGTCTTCCAGATGATTTTTGAAGCCCTCGACCAGAGTCAGCACTACAAGATGATGACAGGCAAACGGATAAAGTCCTGATTATGGGACAGCACAAATTATAAAATAGCGGTAGCATGGCGCTATCATTATGAAAAGCGAGGTATAACGGCAATGGCAGATAAGCATGTTATTGATGCAATGTGGGACGATTCGCCCATCGATGTTTCTACTGAAGTAAACTTTATTTGGTCCATCGCAAACAAACTGCGTGGACCTTATCGCAGCGACAAATACAAGGATGTCATCATCCCGATGACCATCATTCGCCGCTTTGAGTGTGCGCTGGCACCTACTAAGGCAGCGGTCGTGGCAAAGTTCAAAGAGAATCCGAACTTCCCGGCAAAGGCGATGCAGCGCATTTCCGGGTTCCAGTTCTATAACACCAGCGAGTTTGACCTCGCAGAACTGGTGAACGATGCGGACCACATTGCCGCCAACTTCAAGAGCTACCTGCAGGGCTTTTCTGCCAATGTGCTGGAAATCCTGATGTCCAAGGAGCGTGGCTTGAACTTCGGTGAAGAGATCGACAAGATGGACAAGAATAACCGTCTGCTCTCCGTGGTTAAGGCTTTCTCCGAGCTGGACCTTAATCCTCGTACCATTGACAACGTGAAGATGGGATACATATTTGAGGAACTGATCCGAAAGTTTTCTGAAAATGCCGAGGCTGGCGACCACTACACCGGTCGTGACATCATTAAGCTCATGGTTAACATTCTGCTGGCTGAGGGCTGCGATGACATTTTTGATGATGGGAAGGTTATTACCATATTGGATCAGGCCTGTGGCACGGGCGGTATGCTTTCCACCAGCTATAACTTCATCAAGCGTTACAATCCCTCTGCGGACGTTCGCCTGTTCGGTCAGGAGATCAATCCGGAGTCTTATGCCATGTGCCTTGCCGAAATGCTAATAAAGGGCCAGAACGCCGAAAATATCTGCTACCAGGATACCATGAAAGCCGACCGGTTTAAGACTACGAAGATGAGGTTCGTAATTGAGAATCCTCCTTTTGGCACTGCATGGGGCGGCAAGGACGCAGCTGATGGTGTTGAGGATGCTGTAAATGACGAGTTCAAAAAAGGATTTGATGGCCGTTGGGGTGCGGGGCTTCCCGGAACCAGCGATATGCAAATGCTCTTCCTACAGTCTGCTGTAGATAAAATGGACGATGGTTTTGGCCGTGCTGCTATCATTGAAAACAGTAGTCCGTTGTTTACTGGAGGTACATCATCCGGCGAGAGTCAGATCCGTCGTTGGTTTTTGGAGCAGGATTTGATTGAAGCCATTATTCAGCTTCCCAATGATCTATTTTATAACACCGGCATCTCTACTTTTATTTGGGTTCTTTCTAAAAACAAGCGTCCTGAAAGAAAAGGGAAAGTTCAACTCATTGATGCATCTTCTTTTTTTCATAAACTGCGCAGAGGCCTTGGTGACAAGAAAAATGAAATAAGCCCAGAAGATCGCGCTACCGTGACGAGAATCTATTCCGATTTTGAAGAAGGCGAGTTCTGTAAAATCTTTAGTAATGAAGAATTCATGTATAGAGAATATGTTGTTATGCAGCCTCTTCAGAGGAGCTACTCGATCACTGAAGACAGCATAGAGCAGATGATTCAAAACGGGGCTCTCAATTCTATTTACGATAGCGCGAAGGTTGAGGAGTTAGAAGGCGCAGAGGAACTCACAGGCAAAGATAAGAATAAATTGGAGAACTATATTGAAAACAAGCCTGTATATGATGCGATCATCGCTGCACTGAAAACAGCAGTGTCGGACACGATCTATTATTCGACCTCGGAGTTTATGCCTGTGCTCGTGAAGGTGCTTTCCTCTGTAATTAAAGAAAAAAAGGTAATCGAAAAGATTGCCGAAGGACTGTCTGTCATGGATAAAAAGGCAAAAATCCAAAGGGACAAAAAAGGAAATACCATCTTTGATAAGGATACGAAGGCGACGGAAATTGTAAAGTATGAGGAGGATATAGACACGTATATGCGCAGAGAAGTCCTTCCTCACATCCCTGATGCAGTTGCTTTCTTTGAAGAAAACCTTGGAGCAAAGAAACCGGTAATCAAAACCGGTGCCGAAATCACTTTCACAAAATACTTCTATAAGTATCAGACACCAGAAGCAAGTGAAGAGCTTCAATCCCGTTTCATGTCTTTAGAAGCGGAAACAACGGCAATGGTAGCTAATTTGTTTGGTAAAGAGGTGTGAACATGCGGAAAATGGTTTATAGCGGTTATGAGTGGCTTGGTGTAATTCCGGCCTCATGGAAGCTAAAAAAAGGAAAATATCTCTTTTGCCAACGCAACACAAAGGGAAATACAAAGAATCTTCAGTTGCTGTCGCCCACGCAGCATTTTGGAGTTATTCCTCAAGAAATGCTTGAAGAGTTGACTTCTGCAAATGTGGTTAAGGTTAAGGACGATACTGACCTTGCGACTTTTAAGACTATCCACGAAGGCGATTTTTGTATAAGTCTTAGGAGTTTTCAGGGTGGCTTTGAATACTCTCAATACGAAGGTGTCGTTTCTCCGGCTTATCAGGTGTTTTTTGCCACGGAACACTTGTGCAATGGATTTTATAAATACCTTTTTAAAGACCGGAATTTCATCGACAAGATGAATTCCTACACTATGAGCCTCCGTGATGGAAAAAACATTGCTTTTGAAGATTTCGGAAACACTTACATTCCTGTGCCGCCTATAGAGGAACAAGAAAGAATAGCGGATTATCTGGATACTCAAAATTCAAGAATCTCGAAAGCATCAGAAGGAATACAACAGGAAATTGAGATATTGGAGCAATTTAAACGCTCCCTAATCGTTGAAACGGTCATAAAAGGCCTGCCCTGCACTGGGCCACAAAAGGAGAGTAAAATATCGTGGGTCGGCTTAATACCGACACATTGGAACGTGCACCCTGTGTATTATTATTTTGGAGAAAGAAAGCACAAAAATATCGACGGACAGGAAACGAATCTCCTATCGTTAAGCTATGGGAATGTTGTCAGGAAAGACATCAATACAACTGATGGTTTGCTCCCTGCGAGCTTTAATACCTACAACATTGTTGAAAAAGACGACATTATTATTCGACCGACAGATCTGCAAAACGATAAAAAGAGTCTCCGCACTGGCCTTGTTAAAGAAAGAGGTATCATTACTTCTGCATACATTGCTCTTCAACCGATTAAGAAAATATCTTCGAGATACTTCAGATACCTTCTTCATGCATATGACCTAATGAAGGTTTTTTATAACATGGGCAATGGCGTAAGACAGGGACTAAATTTCCCGGAGTTTTCCAAGTTAATGGTTATAGAGCCGCCGATAGCCGAGCAGGAAGCAATAGCAGATTTTTTGGATTCCAGAGTTGCCGAGATTGACAGCATCATTGATAAGAAGCGTCAACAAATTGAAGTATTAGCTGACATGAGAAGATCGCTCGTTTTCGAATGTGTGACCGGCAAGAAGGAGATACCAATATGAGCGTAACTTTTGAAAATGTTATCAATAATTTTATTGCGGGGATGCTCGATACCGAGGACGGAGCTGTTTCGACGACGAAAACGCTGAAAATTCAAGGCAATCAGCTAATCCATTACTGGACTCCTATTGCTGAAAGGTATGGTGGCAAAATCATTGTGAATATCTCACGGTATTCCTTGGCCACAGGTAAACTGCAGAAGCAGCTGAAAGAGTTGATTCCGCAGGAACGGTATGTAACTGTCAGGGGCGTCCGGGAAGGCTACAAAGGGCATTTGACTGACTTTCTCCCAAAGGAAAAAGAGGTGTAAATATGAATGCTATTTTATCTGAAAAAGATTACCAACATTTCATAATAGACAGGCTCTCGCAGGACAACGGATATGTGATCCGCAAAGCGACGAGCTATGACCGCTTCTTTGCCGTTGACCGGGAGATGCTGTTTCAGTTTCTGAACGATACTCAGCCGGACGAGATGACGGCCCTCCGTAAAATCTACAAGGGTGATCTGGAGGATACCATCGTCAGTTTTATCAACGCTGAAACTACAAAGACCCGTGGCAGCTTGCTGGACGTCCTGAAGCATGGTATCGAGCTCTCCAATATGAAGCTGGAACTCATGTATACAAAACCGGCAACCACCTTCAACCGGGAGCTGCTGGCGAAGTACGAGAAAAATATCTTTTCCGTTATGGAAGAGGTCTGGGCCAGCGATGATGAGCGTATCGACCTTGTGATTTTCCTGAATGGCCTCGCCATTATGTCCTTCGAGTTGAAGTGCAATGCGGCCGGGCAGTCTTATCAGGACGCCATCTATCAGTACCGTGTGGACCGCAATCCGAAGACCAGACTGTTCTGGTTCAAAGCCGGATGCCTCGTAAACTTTGCGATGGATCTGGACCAGGTATACATGACCACGAAGTTAAACGGTCAGTCAACCTTCTTCCTGCCTTTCAATATGGGTAATGGCGAAGGTGTGAATGCCGGTGCCGGAAATCCGACCTACAAGGATAAATACAGCGTTTCCTACATGTGGGAGGACATTCTGAAGAAGGATACCGTTCTCGACCTCATCGGAAAGTTCATCTTTGTGGAGTCGAAGGAAAGCAAGGACGAACTGACCGGCAAAACAAAGAAGTCAGAGAACCTCATTTTCCCGCGGTATCATCAGCTGGATGTTATCCGAAAAGTACTTGCTGATGTCCGTGAGAACGGCACAACGCAGAATTACTTGATCCAGCACAGTGCAGGTTCCGGCAAAACAAACTCTATCGCATGGCTTGCCCACCGGCTAACTTCACTGCATGACGCCGCCAACAAGATCATTTTCGATAACGTCATCATCGTTACCGACCGTGTTGTGGTCGACCGGCAGCTGCAGAAGGCCATCATGGGTATGGAGCACAAGGCAGGCCTAATCCGGGTAATGGACGATAAGTGCAATTCTGCCGATCTTGCGATTGCTCTGAACGGCAACACGAAGATAATCGCCACCACCATTCAGAAGTTCCCGTACATCGTGGACAGCGTCGCAGGACTGAAAGGTAAGCGTTTCGCTGTCATTATTGACGAGGCGCATTCCTCCACAGCCGGTAAGGATATGGCGGCTGTTACAATGTCGCTCGGTTCCGGTGAGATTGAAGTTGGCGAAGCAGATGTTGAAGATCTGATCACCGACCAGATTCGCCGTAACGGAAAACAGGCAAACGTCTCCATGTTTGCCTTCACCGCCACACCGAAGCCGACAACGATTCAGCTTTTCGGTCGCTTGAACACAAGAGGCCAGCGTGAAGCATTCCATGTCTATTCAATGAAGCAGGCCATCGAAGAAGGCTTTATTCTCGATGTACTTCAGAATTATACAACTTACGATACCTTCTACCAGATCAACAAGGAGATCGAAGAAGATCCGCAGATGAAGACTGCATCTGCAAAAAGGCAGATTGCCCGTTTTGTTGAGCTGCATGAAACGAACATCGCCCAGAGGGTTGAAGTCATTGTTGAGCACTTCCGCACGACGGTAATGCCAGAACTCGGCGGCATGGCAAAAGCGATGGTTATCACGGCTTCTCGACAGGGTGCCGTCAAATACCGTCAGGCCTTTGAGGACTATACCAAGAAGAAAGGCTATACGGACATTAAAGCTCTGGTTGCCTTCTCCGGAAAGGTAAAGCTCCCGGATGATGAGACGGAGTACACCGAGGCGTCTATGAATGGGTTCCCGGAGGATCGGCTGACGAAGGAATTTGACAAGGATGATTATCAGGTGCTGCTGGTGGCAAACAAGTACCAGACTGGTTTTGATCAGCCAAAGCTCTGCGCCATGTATGTTCTCAAAAAGCTCAAGGGCGTATCAGCTGTCCAGACGCTTTCACGCTTGAACCGAATCTGTCCTCCGTTTGAGAAGAAGACCTTTGTGCTCGACTTCGTGAACAGCTACGAGGATATCAAGGCAGCCTTTGCTCCGTATTACACGACTACGCTGCTGTCCAATTCCGTGACGCCGACGGCCGTTTATGACCTTGAGGCAACGATTGACGCATACACCGTTCTTGATCCGGACGATATCGAAAAGGCTAACGAACTGCTGTACAAGGAGAATATTTCTTCCAAGGACAAACAGAAACTGACCTTTTACTTCAAACGGGCAAAGAACATGATTGAGCAATATGAGCTTATCAAACAGCATGAGATCGTGGCCATGATGCGCCACTTTGTGCGTTTCTACGAGTTCCTGCTGCAGGTGTCCTGTTTCGAGGATACAGACCTGCACAAGAAATACAACTTCATCACTTATCTGCTGGCTTATATCAACATCAAACATCCGGGTGGCGGTTATAACCTCGACGGAAAAATTAAAGCGACCAACTTTGTGCAGAAAAAAGCCGAGGAACACACCACTCCGAATCTGGTGGCGAAGCCGGTGGTAAAGCTCCCAACCGCAGAGAGCTTTGGCCTGACAGAAGCGAAGGAAGAACGGCTCTCACAGATCATTGCGGAGATCAATAGCCGGACCGGAAAGGCCTACGACAACGATGTGGCTGTAAAAGCCATGTTGCAGATCCGAGACATTCTCCTAAAGTCGGATAAGCTGAAGACCAGCGCAAAGAACAACACAGTAAAAGACTTCGAGTTCTCTTACTTCGACGACATTGATGATGCGCTGATTGAGGGCCTCGAACAGAATCAGGACTTCTTCTCGCTGCTCCTCAGCAACGACGAGATAAAGAAACAGGTGCTCGGCATCTTTACGGAAGAAATCTATAAGAGCTTGAGAGAAGCATAAAGGGGTGATCGCATGTTTGATCAGTATCGTTTGAAAGATGTGCTTGTAGCGTACAAGCAGAACTTTGTCGCAAAGCAATGGGGCGATGAAAAATACAAATGGGAAGCCGTAAAGTGGTTTCAGGACAATTGGGATGTGAATGCTACTGATTTTGCAGAAATGCTTAATCGGTCTCTGGATAAGACGTTCAATCTGCTGGCTTCTAATAACAACTTCCCGAAAGGCATGATCGTCGGGTTCGCTAAGTCTGCTCCCGAAGAGGTCCGTGCAATGTTCATTGCTTTGTTCGATGAGAGCAAGGATGTCTTTGAGCGAATGGACGCTTTCAAAATGCAGTCGTCCATTCTTTTGGAGAAGTATGGTAACGGTGCCGCACAGCATTACCAGTACGAGAATGCCATCAGTACCTACCTGTGGCTCCGCTATCCAGACAAGTATTATATCTACAAATTCGGTGAGGTAAAAACGGTCGCCAGCGAGCTTGAATCGGATTACCGTTTCAAGAAAGGTGCTTATGCCGATAACATCCGGAACTTCCTGAAACTCTATGATGAAATCAGTGCGGCCCTCAAAGAGGACACCGAGCTCGTAAACCTCTTCCAGTCACAGTTGACTGATACTTGCTATCCTGATCCGGAACTGAAGACGTTGACTATCGACGTTGGTTTCTACATCAGCCGATATTACTCTCAGAAGGATACTGTTCTTGATACCACCAGCTGGTATGGCGCAGACTTCGATCCCGGCCTTTCTGTTGAGGATTGGAGCAAGCTGCTGAAGGACGAAACCGTGTTTACGACTGGTGCGCTGGAGATCATGAAGCGCATGAAGGATTATGGCGGCATGGCTTCCTGCACACAGCTTGCAGTGAAATACGGCGAGACAAAGAACTTCTACAATTCAGGTTCTGTTGCATTGGCAAGGAGAGTATGTGAGGCCACAGGTGTTAATCCAGACACACGGGACGACGGTTCTACACAGTGGTGGACAATTCTTTACACAGGACGTGATGCTGGTAAGGATGAGGACGGCAGTTTTATCTGGAAGCTGCGAGATGAACTCTCAACTGCTCTCGACAAAACAGATCTGAGTGGAATTGAACTGTATGTTGCAGCTGCTCCCGGTGAGCAGGACCGTGGTTACTGGTGGTTGAATGCCAATCCGAAGATCTGGAGCTTTGCGGACATCGCCGTTGGCGAGGTTCAGTCCTACACGCTTTACAATGAGAATGGCAACAAGCGTCGTATTTTCCAGAACTTCCTCGATGCGAAAGCTGGCGATATGATCATCGGATACGAATCCAATCCTGTAAAACAGATCGTTGCTATCGGTCGTGTCAGTGCAGAACAAGACGGCGAAAAGCTGTTCTTTGAAAAGGTTGAAGGTCTGACTTCACCGATTGATTATGCGACATTGAAAGGGTGCCCGGAACTGGAGCGTATGGAGTATTTCCAGAATCCGCAGGGCAGCCTGTTCAAGCTCACCAGAGGAGAATATGACTTCATCCTTGATATGATCCGTGAGGAGAATCCGGTCGCTCCGGAGGCCTCCATCGACGCTTACACAAAGAGCGACTTCCTTGATGAAGTGTATATGACCGAAAAACGCTATGAGAACCTTGTAGCGGTTCTGCGTAACAAGAAAAACATCATCCTGCAGGGGGCCCCCGGTGTCGGTAAGACTTTCGCTGCAAGGCGTCTGGCATGGTCCATGATGGGAGAAAAGGACGACAGCCGTATCGAGTTTGTTCAGTTCCACCAGAATTATTCCTACGAAGACTTCATGATGGGCTATAAGCCGGTCGAGGATGGTTTCGAGCTAAAGTATGGTATTTTCTATCGTTTTTGCCAGAAGGCCGCAAACCAGCCGGACAAGGAGTTCTTCTTTATTATCGATGAAATAAACCGTGGCAACATGAGTAAAATCTTCGGTGAGCTGTTGATGCTAATTGAGAAGGACTATAGGGGTACAAAAGCGACCCTTGCCTATAATGGACTTTCGTTCTCCGTGCCTAAGAACCTCTACATCATCGGAATGATGAATACGGCAGACCGCAGCCTTGCAATGATCGACTATGCACTTCGTCGCCGTTTCAGCTTTTTCGAGGTGGAACCGGGCTTTGATTCCGAGGGATTTATTCAGTATCAGAACGGCTTAAATAACGAAACGCTCAATGAACTCGTGAACAAAGTCAAAGATCTGAACCGTGAGATTGCGCTTGATAAATCGCTGGGTAAAGGCTTCTGTATTGGTCACAGCTATTTCTGCGGCAGGGATGTTTGTACTGAGGAGTGGTTACATTCCATCGTTGACTACGATATTCTTCCGATGCTCAGTGAGTATTGGTTCGACGATGCCAATAAGCTCCAGCGTTGGGAGAACATTCTGCAAGGTGTGTTTCAATGATTAAGGATAAGAGCATCTTCATAAAAAACATATACTATATGCTTTCGTATGCCTTCACAACGCTGAATCAGGGCGGTTATGAGGATGTTGCTACCGAAGAGTTTGAGAACATGCATAACCTCTTCGCTGCAATTCTGGCGAAGGGCATCAGCAGACAGTTGAAACAGGGCCTGTATCGGGAGTATTTGAACCGCAAAGAGGATGTTGCCGTTGTTCGTGGCAAGATCGATATGCCGGGGACTATCCGGAACCGCCTCGCCAGAAAACAGGTGCTGACCTGCGAGTATGATGAGCTTTCTGAAAACAATCTCCTGAATCAGATACTCAAAACGACCGTCATGCTTCTGCTCCGGCATACACGGGTAGATCAGGAGTACAAAAACGATCTGAAGAAGGAAATGTTGTTCTTCTCGAATGTGGACACAATCGATCCTACCGCGATCCGCTGGTCGGCCATTCGATTTCAGAGAAACAACAATACATATCGTATGCTTATTAGCTTGTGCCAGCTCATTCTGGAAGGAATGCTTCTGACGACAGACTCTGGAGAATACAAATTGGCCTCCTTTGTCGATGAACAGCGCATGAACCGTCTGTACGAGAAATTCATTCTCGAATACTACGCCAAGGAGTGTCCGCAGGTGACGGCGACGGCCTCGCAGATCCCGTGGGCCTTGGATGATGGTATCGGGACTATGCTACCGGTTATGCAGAGCGACATTATGCTCACCAGAGGTAATGAGGTGCTTATCATTGACGCCAAGTATTATACGCATACCACGCAGACTCAGTACGACGTCCATACGCTCCATTCCGGAAATCTGTATCAGATTTTTACTTACGTCAAGAATAAGGATATGGAGTTCGGGGACCAGCCACACAAGGTTTCTGGCATGCTCCTTTATGCCGCAACGGACGAGTCTATCCAGCCAGATAACAGCTACCAGATGAGCGGTAACAAGATCAGCGTAAAGACGCTTAATTTGAACCGGGATTTCTCGGAGATTGCTGCTCAACTGAATGCTATAGTAGCTGATCATTTTTTGAACTAAACTTTTTAATTATTCTACACTTTTTAATTATTCCTCCAGCACCCGATTTTGAGGGGTAAGTTCAAAAAGCCACAGAATCGGCCAGCGACAATCGAATAAACAGAAAAAGGGCTTCCGAAGCTCTGCTGCAAAACACAGCGGAACCTCGAAAGCCCTTTATTTCAAGCCTTTTTCAGCACTTAAATGCCGGAGAAGGCTTTTTCTGTTTGTATCAAAGACAGCGTCTTTATAGATCCGCCACGTGAATATATATCATTCGGCAAAAGAAATTCAGTATTGTCGAATGGGTGATAGTATTCATAAAGGACAGCAAACACATCTTCAGGCATAAGCTGATGTGTTTCACTGCCCATTGCCGCATAGAAATTTTGCAATTCCCGATAGTAACGAAACAGTATGTTTACATTATCTACGGTTTCGTTAGGCGTGTACGACATCGCAACAAGGGTTATTTTCTCACTTGTTGCGTCTTCGGACTTTGTGATATACGTTTCAAGATTTTTATTGTAATCATCCAGTATATCACGAGAGATTTCTTCGTTGTTACTTATCAATATACTTCTGAGCTTAACGGTATTAACAGAGGAATTCATAATAAATTCCTGAAAGTTGATTTCGACCGGAAGTGCATTCAATAAACGCTGATAACGCTGATAGGTTTCTTCCTGCTCTTTGTCACGGAGCAAAGAATAATCTATATTTGAAAATGCGAATATCAATGTAAATGTGTTTGTTCCGGTAAGAAACAGCCCATTATCGTACACTTCATAAAACGGTATTGTGTCCTGTGCGGATTTTGGCATAACAATTCGTTTATCATAACCAAACGGCACATTCTTTTTAGCCCAGCCGTTAAATAAATTATCAATTATCGACATCACTGCTGAATACTCCTTTACTGTCAAACGGTCGCTTTTTTGTGGGATTTGAAGCAATAAATCGCAATACAGTCAACCCTTGAATACGGACTACGCCAAGTCCGATGAATAAAACGAGTTCCAAAAATACGACCCACATAATTATATCAATGTTGATTTTAAGTACCAACCATAATAGAAGCAATGTACCAATAGTAGCAATACACCCAATAATCAACATTACTACCTGACTGATCGAAAACCCCATTACGGTTCCGGGTTCCTGCATAATTTTCTTTGTTACTTTGCATTTTATCATTAAGAACCTCCTGTAAGCTGACGTAATGCAAGCGGTGGCTTTAAGATTAAAAATCCCATAGCAAGCACTACTAAAATTTTCGGTCCGGCCGAAGACAGCCAAACCAAGACATCCATAGGCGAATCTACACCTACATTATTCATTGTGAGAACTTTGCACCAGTACGATCCTGCAAGATATATTAATCCCATATATACAAGCGAGAGTGCCGAGCTGAGCAAGCCGTCAATAAAACGCTTAAAATATCCCTTTGTTGCATCACCTAACAGGCATGCAAAAAAAGCAGGCGATACACTGCAATATAGCGCCAACTCAAAAGTACGGAGCATTAATTTTATCATTATGAGCCCGCATATAATTAATATTGCTAAGGCAACGATTATAATCGGAGCAAGCAATACAAAATCCAATAGCTGATTAAGCAGTTCGCCGATGATCCATAATTCTGTATCAGTGCTTTTAAGCGTATCAAATGACGGAAAAACTATCATTACGTCAGCACTTGTAAATACACTTGACGCAATACCGGTACAGGTATCAATCAGGGCTATACAAATATCTGTTGATAAATCTACCCATAACTTTGCCAATAAAAGCCCTACAAGAATTTTTATAACACCTTTGTAATTAACTAATTCAAACTGCATAGCAGAATGAATTAAATTAATTCCGAATAGCAGTACCAGTATGCCATATCCGATAGTTTTGAAAAACGGTGCAAATAAATCAACGAAACCGTTAAGATCGAATCCCCAAGGACTATCTATTCCGGCTTTAATGTATATTCCCAGTGTGTTTATAATACCTTGTGTCCAGTCAACAAGACCTTTTACCCAAGCAAAGATACCTACTGCCGAAGCAGCCATATCTTCTTTACCAAGGTCTTCAAGATCTTTTTTCATTTCTTCTTGATTGTATGCAGGCTTAGTGGTGGTGGTTTCTGTCGTTGTGGCGTTTGCTTTTGCAAAAGCCGTATGTTCAACGTGGCTTATATTTTCTGATACATCAATTATATTTCCTGAGCTGTCAACCGGTCTAGGAGTAACAACTGCTGTTACTCCTCCGGTTGTTACAGCATCCGCACAGGCAGAAAATGATAAACCGAAAATCATTAGCAGACTGCATATAAGAAAGATGCTGATTTTTTTCATATCTACCTCTCTTAGAATAAAGCCTCAATCGCAAATGTTGCCGCAAAGAGCGCACCGCCGATTACCATTAGTGATATGCCACCGTTGCGTTCACGTACATCTTCATTACCAATGCCCTGCGCAATTTTTATCGTCCGGGTATAGCGGTTAATCCAAGTACAACGATACGTACTACCCAAAAAACCAGTGTTACAAGCGTATCATATGTAGCAGTATCTACAGAAGATGGGGCATTTCCGATGCCGCCTTCGGCAAATGCTGAATACGCAAGTAATACGTTTGAAAGAAGGATTGTGGTTGTGATTGAAATTACCTTTGTTATTTTCCTGAATGCTTTTTTCATAAAAAATCTCCTTATCTGCGAATTATCGCATCTGATATTTTTTTAGCCGTATCTGATACGACTTTTGTTGTAACCACTACTGCACCGGCAACCGGTACAGCCGACGAAGCCGCTGTTGCGGTAGCAGTGGTGGCTGTAGTAGCTGCCTGAGTTGCGCCGGCTGTAGTAGCTTGTGTTGCGGCAGTGGCTATAACCTGTGTAGCCTGTGCGGCAGCTTGTGAGGTTGTTTGAGCTGTCACACCACTCACATTTGATAATCTGCCGGCGGAAAGATTTTTAGGTGTTATCACTGACTCATCAATCATATCAACACCATCTGCCAAATCGCTGTATAGCTTTTTCTGACCGAGCTTTGTAAGTGATATGCTTGTGTTGTCAGAATTGTACTGCACAAGCCCGTCTTTTTCCCATTTAGAGATATTTTCCATAACTTGCAGAGCCGCTTTCTTATCGGGCGACAGCGTGATTTCTTCAAGGTCAAGGTTAGACGCAAATCGGAAGAATTGCAAATCTCGATCTGTACCCTCAAGAGTTATACCGTATCTGATTGTATCGTTTTCCAATCCGTGCTGAATTTCCATTGCACGAATAGCCGATCGTGCTTTGTCTATGTTAGCCGCACGAATGAAGTTTGGATTATTGATATACTCTCTGCCGCTATCTGTCAACGTTATATTACCGCTATTCAGATCTACATCAATCAAACCTTGCTTTTCCGCCAGTTCGAGATTGGATATGACAGCTTCTTTCAGTTCAGCATCAGGGATACTGTCTATAACCTCTTTTGGCAGAATATCATTCGTATTGAAATAGCTGAGGTCGGTAATCTGACCGGAAAAAGAAAACGGTAAACCGTTATCTAAATTTTCCGGAGCAGCATTTTTCGCACGTTTCAACTGTTCGATGAAGTCATATATCTGTTTGCCTGTACGAGCTATGCCGGCAACTTTACTGTTCATCTTTTCAGCATCGTGCATAATCTCATCTTCTAACATTGGTGCCATATAGATGCCTCCTATCCTATAAATTCGTCGATAGTCGGAATTTCATAATCGGCTATCAATTCTTCTTCGTCGATTTCAGCAAGCACGCTCTGATGTTCACTAAGCTGAGCATCTCTTGCGGCTTCTTCAAACTGTCGCTGTAGTTCTGCTTGTTCGACACGTTCTTGTTCCGCCTGTTTCTGCTCGGACTGCTCACGCATTGCTTTTTCTTCTGACACTGACTGTTCCATAAGCTGTGCCATTTTTGTTTTCACCTCCTTGAGTTTCTGTATTTGCTCATTATCAGAATACATCTCATTTATATCGGTATTGTTTGGTATTCCGCTCGGAAAAGAGCTACCGACTTTACTGATAAGCGGATGTGATAATGTGTCAAACTTATATAACCAAAACGGCGGATATTCGTCGAGAAACTCAATCATATATCCGCCGTATTTCTTTTTGATTTTCGGTGAAGCCTTGAACGCTCTTAGCAGTTCAGATGTAGTCAGTAAATCACGACCTTGATAGCTTTCGTTATCTGAACTGCTGCCGCCGCTTGTTGTTCCTTGGCTGTGTCCCCTTGTGTCTATTCGTACAGTAGTCTTGTCGAGCTTTTCTACTATGTACTTTCGGGTTTCTAAATCAGGTGCGCCGAGATAAGTAAACAGTGAGCAGTTACCTATAATACTTTCCCAATTCTCCTTATACAAAGCCTTTAGTTGAGGAAGCGACTGCAAGACAACGCAAACCCTGATGTTGTTTGAACGTATAACGGCAGTGATTTTATCGAAATTCGGTATCCGTCCTATATTTGCAAACTCGTCAAGTTCGACTGACACGAGCAATGGCAATCTGCCGTTATGCTTGAAATTAGCACAGTACATCAGTCGAGAGAAAAGCTGTGAATAGAACATATTGCAAATAGCCTTGTACGTTGTATCAGCAGGAGGAACTATCAGAAATATAGCCGTCTTTTCAACGCCGATGTTATCAAAGTCCATTTCATCAATTACAGTCAGGTCGTTGACATCTTCTACTGCCCACAAATCAAGACGTGTTGAGAGCGTCTTTGCGATACCTCCCATAGTTTCCTCAGGAGTACCTTTGATACCGTTCCAGTTAATTGTAGCAGCATCACAAGGATGCTCGATTGAGTGTTTATTAAGGCAACGAGCCAATTCGCACAATTCGTCTATTCTTCCATTTTTATATGTGATACTGTTAAGCAGTCTGACTACACGACCAAAGCATTTCACCTCGCCTTCAGCTTTCCAAAGATATATCATTATCGCAGTCAACAATGACTTTGCAGACCCCGACCAGAAATCTTCTTTATCATCGTCGCCGGCAGAGGCGTTAATAAAGGTGTTTGCCAAAACAACAATATCCTGCTCATCATTGATATAAACAAACGGATTGTATGCGTTGGTCTTTTTGATGTTTATCAGATTAAACACACGCACCTTGTACCCATTATCCATAAGTAGCTTTGCAGTATCTCTGTAAAGCTCACCTTTGGGATCGGTCACAACATAGCTTCCATACATCTGAATAATATCAGGTTTGATTTTTCTGAATGTTTTTCCTGCACCGGGACCGCCGATTAGTATTTCGTTCAGATTATGCGGTTCATAGTAACGTCCATGCGGATTGTTAACGGTAACATAGAACTTGTTTCCGATTGGAATACCGGTTTCATCGCTGTTGTCCTTTTCGTCACGCTTAGTTGCCCAATCGGCACTTCCGGCTTCCACGCCTTTGTAATCATCGTAATTTTTACTGAATAGCATAAGTGCAAGCAGTGACAAAGCAACAACGTAAATATACCAAACAGAACCGTGCATTTGCATTATTGCACCGATGTCAAAAGGTGCTGTAAAAGTTGGATTAGTCCAATATGGCATAGATTTTATCAGCACCGACAAATTTAAATTATCCGATGATATGTTGTTGTCGTATGCGTAGCACTGTAAGCTGTAAATCAGATAAGATATAATCAGGAATGTGATTACACCTATAACGGAGATAAGTATAAGACCGGTCTTTAAGATGGATTTGCTGTTTTTGTGCCGCAATTTGTTTTTATTTGCCATTACGCCCTCCTTTAAATGTGCTACCTGTAGCACGTTTTCGAGCAAGCATTCTTACATAATCTCTATCAAATAGTCGCCCTCTTTAAGATGTTCATTTATAGCAAAGCAACAAATAACTTTCGGATCCGAATATTCCGATTTGAATTTAAAGCAAATCACCTCTCCAGTATCACGATTGGTAAGCCGTAGTTGCACCTGAGAATGATATGTTTGATTCTTCTTCATCTTTCTCCTCCTTTAATCGCCACCACAAAGGCGGCAGAGCTTTTCTGCCGCCCGGTGACAATAAAATATTAATGCTGCTTAGCGTTTTCTCTTACGCTTCGATAACGGGAACACAAGCACCACAGCAGCACTCATCATTACCATTGATATAATAATAACTGCCGTCTGCGTAAAGCTGTCCTCGCTTGCACCTGTCGGGGGATTGTCCGGTAGCTTGCTGTTGTGCATATTGGCAACAAGCATTGCACCGTCACGGTCGATTGTCAGCTGCTTATCATCGGGTAGAAGATAGCCTGCCGAAGCAGAATCATTAACTTCGTGAATGTTGTATTCTCCGGCTCTTAAATCATTGATACGAATTATACCGTCCTTATCGGTCGTGTATATCTTGCTGAACGTCTGACCTGTGAACGTCTTTCCGGTTACTTCAAAGCTGAAGCCTTCAACCTTATTATCATAAGAAGTCTTTACAATCTTGATTTCACCCTTCTGAGGTGAGTTGATAAACGTACCCTTGCCAAGCTCATCGTTGGAAACTTCTACGGTTTCGCCGTCATTTACAATCTGGAAATAGTAGAAATTCACATCACGGACGAAATATTTGGGAGCCTTTGTTTCCTGTACATAGTATTCGCCATATACAAGTCCCTCAAGGCTGTACACACCTGTTTCGGTTTCCTTCATTGTGCCGACTACGGTTTTCTTGTCCGATTTATAAACTGTAAATACAGCACCTGTCAATTTATTTTCGGGATAGTCCTCATCGACCTTTGTCAATGTTACATTTCCTACAATAACCTTATTGACAAACTCTGCACTTGCAGTTGCGTCCTTAGTTACCGTGATTGTCTTGACCTGTGTCTTAGGCAGATAACCTTCTGCATTGTTGATTTCGGTTATCGTGTACTTGCCGGTCGGCAGTTCTGTAAGTTCAAACTTGCTGTTTGTCAGCATAAAACGTGCTTCTGCTGTCTGACTGCCGTTATATACATACTTACCGTTCTTTGATACAGCCTTTAAGTATGCACCGTCAGCGTTCTTTACAGTGAAGTATACATTCTTTTCAAGCTCTGCCTTCTGAGCGGTTGTCAGCCCATTGGGGTTTGTCCATTTCTTCACGATACTTGCGTTGCCTGTGTCACGGATGTTTGTAAATGTCAGCACTGCCGCTGTATTCTTGGTGATTTTTATTTTCTGAGTCTGCTGCTTCGGGCTGTAGTCCTTTGCGTTGTTAAACTCAGTTACCGTGTATTCGCCTGTCGGCAGTTCTGCGATTACAAACGCACCGTTTTTCAGAGCAAATTTTGTTTCTGTTTTCTGTGTGCCACAGTAGATGTAGCTACCGTTGCTTTCCTTAACCTTGAGATAAGCACCGTTGCTGTCGGTTACGGTAAAGTATACATTTTTTTCGATTTCAGCCTGTTCAGCGGCTGTCATTGTATCAAACTGCTTCCATACCTTTATAACCTTGCCTGTGCCTGTGTCACGCTCGTTTACAAACGTTGCCGTTGCTGTCTGATTTCTTACTACAGTTATTTTTACGGGATTTTCCGACTTGATCGTGTAGTCAAGAAGTGTGCTATACTCTGTAATCGTATAGTCACCGGTAGGCAGTTCTGCGATTGTGAATGTGCTGTTCTTCAGAACATACTTGAATTCTGATGTGCTTTCGCCGTTATATG
>OGQN01000339.1_pt1 | contig 44639 bp, 29 predicted proteins | sample 1553231 | NCBI WGS metagenome assembly OGQN01 (sample SAMEA2579950, study PRJEB22360) | human gut metagenome | biome: human gut; feature: human-associated habitat; material: faeces | place: Denmark | collected 2008/2010 | reverse complement strand
GCTGCAGGAAGGTGTTGATCTGCTCGGTCTGGGTGTTCTGGTCGTTCTTGCCGTCAACGATGGTCACGGAGTAGCCCTTATCCTTCAGGTACTCTTCCAGGTCGGTGCGGTACAGGGTCATAAAGTTATCAGCAAACTGATAGATGCAGACACCGACGTTTGCGCTGCCGGTTGCAGCCTCAGAAGCAGCTGCAGAAGAAGCTGCAGAAGAAGCAGCGGTGGAGGAAGCAGCAGTGGAGCTGGAGGAGCCGCCGCAGGCGGTCAGAACGCCGGCAGCACCCACAACAGCAGAAGCCTTCATAAAGTCACGACGGGAAATCATTTTCATAATCTTGTTCTCCTTCATTCGCATATCACAGCATCTCATGGAATATACTTACATGTATGTTCCATGGTTTCTGTTTGTATTATAACCGTCTGGAAAATCATTCGCAATGGGACAAGTTCACAAGATTCCGGTCATTTCTTTGTGCATTCTTCACAGTTGATATTGTTGTGTACAACATTCTTTTTGCTATCAAGTACAAAATCAGTCGAAAATGCAACATACATCCAAATTCCATGCCAAAAATCCATAAATCCTTTCAAAATGGTTACAACATCGTTCTGTTCATGCAACAAATTTCTCTGTACAGAAAATGCCCGTTTTTTCCCGGGAGTTTTGCACAAAACGTACATTTCCGGGAAAAACCGGGCATTTTTTTCATTTTTCACTTTTCTTTGTGTTCGCGGCGGTAGCGGGTGGGGGTGACACCCAGCGTCTTTTTGAAGATCTTTGTAAAATAATTCACGTCCAGAATGCCCACTTCCTCGGCCACGGCGGCAATGGTGTGGTTGTTCTGCACCAGCAGCTGGGCCGCGCGGTTGACGCGCTGGGTGTTGATATAATCGATCAGAGTGCTGCCGGTCTCCTGCTTGAACAATGCCGACAGGTACGATGGGCTGATGAAGCACATTGCGGCCAGACTTTTCAGCGTCAGCGGCTCGGCCACGTTCAGGTTGACGTAGTTCATCACCTTCTGCACCGCGGGCGAATACTCCTTCAGCGAGTAGCGGCGGACATAGGCACAGTAATCCCGCGTCATCTGCCACATCATCTCGTTGGGCACCTCGTTGGCTTCCTCAATGATGCGGCTGTACTTGCTGGAAATGGCATCGATATAATAGGGATGCACCTTGCTGGGCTCAATGGCCTTGCGCAGTAGGGTGTTCAGCACAATCATCTTGTTCTTCTGCTGGTAGAGCGTCCCCTCGAACCGGCCGCCGTAGGTAAAGCGGGAATGCTGGTGCATGGCCTCGATGGCGGCTTCCTCATCGCCCCGGGCCACCGCGTCCAGAATGCGGTTCTCTGATTCATACCGCTGCTCCAGCATGGTGACCGGGATTTCCTTCTGGAACTCCGGCTCGTGGAAATAGCGGGTATCCGGGTGGAACTGGAAGGGCAGGAATTCCTTCAGCTCCTGCACCGGGACAGTGCAGCCGAACATCGTATCCACCACAACCCGCAAGGCTCCATAGAAATCGCTGGCCTCCAGGATCTTCACGCCGTTGTAGTACTCCTGCACAGCGGCCTCTCCGGCTTCCCCCAGATAGCGCCTGACCCATTTGCGGGCGCTCTGGGTGCGGGGGCCCACCGTCCAGGGTCCAATGAGAAAGACCGTGTTTTTTTCATCGGGGATGCGGAACAGGGCAAAGTGCAGCTCAAAGGTGCCCTCCACCAGCAGCAGGGTATTCTCAGGGGTGCTGTCCAGCAGCAGCTGGCCGAACTCCTGCCAGTCGAACTGGGGGTCCAGCGATCGCCGCAGGCCGTAGTCAAACTCTTCCAACCCCTCAAAGGGCGGGGTGACCCGCCGGGTCGGGATATTCTGCACCGCTGCCAGCTTTGTAAGGATCTGCAAGGGATCCACCCGCATCGTACACCGCTCCTTTTTCCTGTTGTTCCGCTCGTGCCATTGTGTCATTCCTGATATATTAGTATACATCAATTTTGAAGCAGAAACAAGCCGCCCACAGGAATTTCCCGTGGGCGGCTTGATCCGTTTCCTTACTTATTATGGCGCTGTGCCAGTGCGGCCACGTTCTCCTCCACCTTCTGTTTGGTCAGGGGGTAGATGAAGAACAGGCTCAGGGCCACGGCCACAAAGCCGATGGCGGGGGCAATACAGGAGATGTTGAAGATGCCCATGGTGACCTCCGGGTCAAAGGCAGTGGCAGCGCTGTAACCGATCATGGTCAGCAGGCCGCCGGTCAGGCCGGAAGAGAACGCCTGACCCAGCTTGCGGGCAAAGGAGTAGACCGCATAGATGGTGCCGTCCTCACGGATGCCGTTGCGGACCTCGGAATCATCGATGACATCGGTGATCATTGCCCAGATGATGGTGTTGAAGAAGCCCAGGCAGATGAAGGCGGCGCAGAAGAAGCCGACATAGACCCAGACATTGGTGGGCTTGAGAACAAAGCAGATGACCTCCAGCACCGTGGCCACGATGCAGGATACGGTGGCCAGCTCTTTTTTACCGAACCGGCTGGCCAGCCTGGAGGCAAAGGGTGCGCAGACGAGCAGGATCAGCACGCTGCTCAGCAGAGAAGCGGTAGACTGGGCGGCGGCGCTGCCGTAGAAGTTGGGGAACACATAGCCAGCCATGCCCTGCATGGTCAGCATGGCCAGCAGCAGGAAGAGGGCGGCAGCAATGATGCCCAGCAGGGCACGGTTGGTGAACACGCTCTTGAGCATCTTGCCAATGTCCATCTTGCTGTTGTTGGCGGGCACGTCCACACGCTCACGCACCAGGTTAAAGCAGAGCAGGTAGCAGAGGATGGCGCAGACAGAGAAAACGCCTGCAATGATGGTCATGCGGCTGCCGGAGAGGACCGTCTGACCATTGACGGTGACGTAAGCCACCATGGGGGTGCCAACGCCGATCACAAGGCTGGCCAGGGTGCTGCCGATGGTACGCCAGGTGGACAGCTCTGCGCGATCCTTGGGGTCAGCAGAGATGGCGGAAGCCATGGAGCCGTAAGGGATGTTGACGGAGGTGTAGAAGATGGAGCCCCACAGGATATAGGTCACAAAGAGCCATGCCACCTTGAAGCCGTAGGACATCCCGGCCAGACCGGACTGGAAGATGAGGAAGGATGCGATGGCCACAGGGCCGCACATCCGCTTGAGCCAGGGGCGGAATTTGCCGTCCTTGGTGGGCTTGGAGCGGTCCACGATCTGGCCCATGGTCACATCGGTAAAGGCATCCACAAAGCGGGCGATCATCATGATCATGCCCACAACACCGGCGCTCACGCCCATCACGTCGGTATAGAACTTCATCAGGAAGCTGGACGACAGGATAAAAGTAAAATCGTTGGCGAAATCGCCGAACATATAGCCGACCTTGTCCCGCATCCCAAACGGGGTGGTCTTTTGCATTTCATTTGCCATTGTATTCTCCTTCGGTGGTCAATTCAAAACGGTACAGCGTCCCTTCTGCTGTATCCAAGTTTGTACTCCAATATTATGACAAACTTTTATCAAAAAATGTTAGAATATTTTTTAGGTGAATTCGTACAATTTTAAGGTATTGTTTTTGTGTATTTTCACAGTTCGTTCACATTTTGTTTTTCCCTCTTTTTCCCAGCATTCACTTTTTGTGGCACTCTTTACGGAAGTTTTCAAACCCGGACGGAGATAATAGGTATTCTGCCCAGAGCAGCGCCTGTTTTCCTGAAAAAAGTCTGGATTTATTCAAAAATCTTTCTATTCCTTTTATAAAATTTCTGTCATACTTGGTACAAAGACAATAAACGCCCCTGTGGCACGCAAAATGCCGCCGGGCTGATGAATGTGAGGTCATCCTGATGAACCGCTCCCTGCTGTATCCCCGCGCTACCACCACCCGCCGTCTCATCGGCCTGGACGGGATGTGGCGTTTCAGCTTCGACCCCGAGAGCAAGGGTGTGGAGGCCGGATGGGCGCTCGACCTACCCTCCTCTCTTTCCATGCCGGTGCCCGCCTCCTTCTGCGACCTGTTCACCGACAAGGCCTCCCGCGAATACTGCGGTGATTTCTGGTACGAGACCAGCTTTTTTGTCCCTGCGGAATGGAGCGGCTGGGACATCGTTCTCCGGTTTGGCTCGGTCACCCACCGGGCCCGGGTCTTTGTCAATGGCGTGGAGGTGGCCCAGCACGAGGGCGGCTTCCTGCCCTTTGATGCCACCGTGACCAACATCGTGCGCTACAATCAGTTCAACAAGCTCAGTGTTCTGGCGAACAACGAGCTCAGCGAAACGATGCTGCCCGCAGGCACCACCCGCATCCTTGCAGATGGCAGAAAGATTGCCGCACCCTACTTTGATTTTTACAACTACGCCGGCATCCACCGGCCCGTCTGGCTGATGGCCCTGCCCAAGGAGCGAGTGCTGGACTATTCCACACGATACCGCCTGACTGAGACCGGGGCCGAGATCGATTATACCGTAACCACCAACGGCCCCCACCCCGTGACTGTGGAGCTTTACGACGGCACCACCCGGGTGGCCGAAAGCTCCGGCGCCACCGGCACGCTGGTGGTCAAAAACGCCAAGCTGTGGAATGTCCACGCCGCCTATCTCTACGATCTGGTCATCCGCATCCACGAGGGCAGTGCGGTGGTGGACGAGTATCTAGACCGGATCGGCATCCGCACCTTTGAGATCCGGCACGGGCGTTTCCTGCTCAACGGCAGCCCGGTCTATCTGCGGGGCTTCGGCCGGCACGAGGATGCCGACATCCGGGGCCGTGGGCTCGACCTGCCCACCGTCAAGCGGGATTTTGAGCTGATGAAGTGGATCGGCGCAAACTGCTTCCGCACCAGCCACTACCCCTACGCCGAGGAGATCTACCAGATGGCCGACGAGGAGGGCTTCCTCATCATTGACGAAGTCCCCGCCGTGGGCTTTATGCAGAGCACGGCCAACTTCCTGGCCGCCAATCAGGGCAACGGCAGGCAGCAGGGCTTTTTTGAGAAGGAGACCACACCTGCGCTGCTCAAGAACCACAAGGCAGCCCTGACCGATATGATCGACCGGGACAAAAACCATCCCTCGGTCATCGGGTGGAGCCTGCTCAACGAGCCTCAGTGCACCAGTGCGGGCACCGAGGAATACTTCAAGCCCCTGTTTGAGCTGGCCCGCCGCCTCGACCCCCAGAAGCGCCCCCGTACTTATACGGTCCTGATGACCAGCCTGCCCGACACCAGCAAGGGCCAGCGCTTTGCCGATTTCGTCAGCCTGAACCGCTACTACGGCTGGTATGTACTGGGCGGGGCCGGGCTGGCGGATGCCGAAGCCGCCTTCCACCATGAGATGGACGGCTGGGCAAAAGTCCTGCATGGCCGCCCGCTCATCTTCACTGAGTACGGCACCGACAACCTGAGCGGTGCGCACAAGCTCCCCAGTGTGATGTGGAGTGCCGAGTACCAGAATGAATATCTGGAGATGACCCACGCCGTGTTCGACCACTACGATTTCGTACAGGGTGAGCTGGTGTGGAATTTTGCCGATTTCCAGACCACCGAGGGCATCCTGCGGGTGGACGGCAACAAAAAAGGCATCTTTACCCGCCAGCGCCAGCCCAAGGATGCGGCGTACCTCTTCCGGAAGCGGTGGACAACGCTGCCGGTCGATTTCAAGAAGCGAAAAAAATGATCCCAGAAAACAGCAGCGCCCTGCCGGGGTAAACCGGCAGGGCGCTGCTTGTTTGATATGGCTTTTACTTGATGCAGCTCGAGCACGGGCTGTACCCTGCCGCAATGGCCTCCTCGTAGCTGGAGAAGAGGATCTGGTTCTTCTCCGCAGGGAGGTTGGCACAGCTGGGCAGGTGGAACTTTTTGCTGTTCACGTTGCCGATATACCCCTGCTGCGCGGTGGACGCTGCCGCCGGGTCGGTGGGGTTGAGCTCAGCATCGGTGGCCGTTTTCTCGGTGCGGATGGTATAGTTCTGTCCATCGGAACCGATCACGATGGCCCCCAGCAGGTCGGTACGGTAAACATCCACGCCCGCATCCCGCAGGATGCTCAGGGTCTCCTCGTGGGGGTGGCCGTACTTGTTGTTCACACCGCAGGAGATGATGCCCATCTCGGGCAGGACGGCGTTCAGGAAGATGTAGCTCGTGCTGGTGCTGGAACCGTGGTGGCCCACCTGCAGAACATCTGCCTTCAGGTTGGCCCCGCTGTTCACAAGATCGCGCTCCGCATCCGATTCCATATCGCCGGTGAGCAGAAAGCTGGTGGAGCCGTAATCCACCCGCAGAACGATGGAGGTATCGTTGGTGTTGTCATACCGCGCCACAGGGCCCAGCATGGTCACAGTGGCGCTGCCCAGCGGCCAGACTGTGCCCACGGCGGGCACTTCCACCTGCAGGCCCTGCTGCCCGGTGTACTTGACGAAATCCTGAAAGCACTTGGTGGAGGCTTCCGTCACGGGGCTATACACATGGTCTGCCGGGAAATAGGCCAGCGCAGCGGACAGGCCGCCCACATGATCCTCATGGGCGTGGGAGCAGAACACATACTGCAGCTCCTCCACACCGAGATTCTGCAGGTAAGAGACGACATAACTGCCATCGTCCACGTTGCCGCCGTCGTAGAGCATATACTGTCCGTCACATTCCACCAGCACGCTCAGGGCCTGCCCCACATCCAGGAAGTGCATCTCAAAGTTGGCGGTCTGGCCGTCTCCGGCAGGCTGGGCAGTGCTGACCGTAGGGGTGCTGCTGCCCGGCACCACCGCCGAGGCATCACAGGCGGCAAGGCCAAGGGCCAGCGCCGCCGCCAGGGCCAGAGCGGCAATGCGCCGCCAAAAGCTTACTTTTTCTTTTTTGAAGTTTTCCACGCTGTATTCTCTTTCTGTTGATCATTCTTCGGCTTACGGGGTGCCGTACCGTTGGGCGCAAAGCGTGCGCCGGGGCTGGGCTGGCGGCCGCCTGCGGTGCGGGCCGGAGCGGTTCCGCGGCTCTGATTCCTGCCTCCCCTGCCCTTGTTGGGGCGGACGGTATAGGTGCCGTCGTTGTGGATGGTCACCTCGGCAGGCTCGGCCCGACGGGCAGAGCGCTGGACCGCGCGGCGGCCCTCGGCGGGCACCAGCAGCGGGATCAGATCCTCCCGGTGGGTCATTTTCAGCGCTTTGATGACCTTTTCGGCATTGCGTGGCTCGTAATACTGGAGCAGGGCGCGCTGGAGCGCTTTTCCCTCCGCAGTCTTTTCCACGAACACGGGCTTGAGGGTGTAAGGGTCAAGGCCGGTGTAGAACATGCAGGTGCTCACCGTGCCGGGGGTGGGATAGAAATCCTGTACCTGCTCGGGGCGCATGTGGTTTTTGTAGAGATACTCGGCCAGATAGACGGCATCGCTCAAGGTGCTGCCCGGATGGCTGGACATCAGGTAGGGCACAAGGTACTGCTTTTTGCCCGCCTTCTTGCTCAGCTCGTAGAACTTATCCTTGAACTTGTTGAAGGTCTGGATGGGCGGCTTGCCCATGTAGGCCAGTGTGTTGGGGGCGCAGTGCTCCGGGGCCACCTTCAGCTGGCCGGAGACGTGATACTCCACCAGCTCCTTGAAGAAGGTGTCGTCCGGGTCAGCCATCAGGTAATCGAACCGGATGCCGCTGCGGATGAACACCTTTTTCACGCCGGGCAGTTCCCGGACACGGCGCAGGATCTTGAGGTAATCGCTGTGATCCACGATCATGTGGGAGCAGGTGGTGGGGGCCAGGCAGTGCTTGCCGCCATTGCACATGCCCCGCAGCATCTGCTCCCGGCAGGATGGGAACCGGAAGTTGGCGGTGGGGCCGCCGATATCGTGGATGTAGCCCTTGAAATCAGGCTCATGGGTCATCCGCTCAGCCTCGGCCACAATGCTGTCGGCACTGCGGCTGGTGACCCGGCGGCCCTGATGCAGCTGGATGGCGCAGAAGTTGCAGCCGCCGAAGCAGCCGCGGTTCTGGATGATGGAGAACTGCACCTCCCGGATGGCAGGCACGCCGCCCATGCTCTCGTAGATGGGGTGGTAGCGGCGGGTGTAGGGCAGCGCATACACCTTGTCCAGCTCCCAGCGCACCAACGGCTTTGCCGGGATGTTCTGCACAAGGTACTTTTCACTCTGCTTCTGGACAATGATCTGGCCGCTGACCACATCCTGATTGTCCATCTGGATGCGGCAGGCTTTGGCGTAGGCCACCTTATCGGAGGCCACTTTCCGGAAACCGGCGCACTCCACATACTTTTCAGGCAGGTGGTCGAAGTCGGTCAGGTAGCAGGTGCCGTCCACATCGGTGATGGACTCCACCGGCTCCCCTGCCGCCAGCCGCCGGGCGATCTCCACGGTCTGGTGCTCGCCCATGCCAAAGCTGATGAGATCGGCTCCGGAGTCCTCGGCAATGCTGGGCAGAACGGTGTCCAGCCAGTAATCGTAGTGGGCAAACCGGCGCAGAGAAGCCTCCAGACCGCCCAGGATCACAGGCAGGTCGGGGTAGGCCTCCTTGGCCAGCCTGGTGTAAACGGTGGCGCTGCGGTCAGGCCGCGCGCCGCCGATGCCGCCGGGAGAGTATTCGTCCTCGGCACGCGGAATTTTTGCCACGGAGTAGTGGCTCACCATGCTGTCCACGTTGCCGCCGCCGATGAAAAAGCCGTACTTCGGCCTGCCGAACCGCTTGAAGTCCTCGCAGTCGGAATAGCGGGGCTGGGCCAGCACACCGACCTTATAGCCCTCGGCCTCCAGCAGGCGGCTGATGATGGCGGTGCCAAAGCTAGGGTGGTCAACGTAGGCATCGCCGCCCACCACCACAAAGTCCAGCTGATCCCACCCCCGGGCTTCCATGTCCGCCCGGCTGATGGGAAGAATTTCGGTGTAGATTGGGGAAGAGTTGTCCATAGTATTCCTCACTGGTTAAGCCTCTCTGTCTGCTCCCCTGACAGGGAGCCAAGAGAATTGTTGCTTGTGTTCTTATTCCTCCGGCTGATTCATCTGCATCTCCAGCCACTGCTGGCGGCTGATGAGGACAGCGCGGGGCTTGGCACCCTCATAGGGGCCGATGATGCCCTTCTGCTCCATCTCATCCATGATGCGGGCGGCGCGGGCATAGCCCAGCTTACAGCGGCGCTGCAGCAGACTGGTGGATGCCTGCCCGGCATCGATGACCACCTCAACGGCCTGCTTGAGCATCGGGTCGCTGCCGGTCTCCTCATCCGCATCTGCAGAGGATGCGCCCTTCTTGCCATCCTGAATGGCGTGTTTTTCCATGGCTTCGATCATGGCCTCGTCGTACTGGACGGTGGCGCTCTGCTTGATGAAGTCCAGCACGCGGCTGATCTCCTCATCCCGCACAAAGGTGCCCTGGATACGCACCGGCTTGGGCGCGCCCACAGGCATAAAGAGCATGTCGCCCTGGCCCAGCAGCTTCTCGGCACCGGCACCATCCAGAATGGTACGGCTGTCCACCTGGCTGGACACGGCAAAGGCAATGCGGCTGGGGATGTTGGCCTTGATCAGGCCAGTGATGACATCCACGCTGGGGCGCTGGGTGGCAACGATGAGGTGCATTCCGGCGGCACGGGCCTTCTGGGCAATCCGGCAGATGGAATCCTCCACGTCCTTGCCCACGACCATCATCAGATCGGCCAGCTCGTCGATGATGATGGCGATATAGGGCATCTTTTCCAGCATGGGGTCGGTGGCTGCCAGCTTGTTGAAGGATTTGATGTCACGGACATTGTTTTCCGCAAACAGGTGGTAGCGGCGCTCCATCTCCTGCACCGCGCTGCTCAGAGCACCCGCTGCCTTTTTCGGCTCGGTGATGACGGGCATCAGCAGGTGGGGGATGCCGTTGTATTCAGCCAGCTCCACCACCTTGGGGTCAATGAGCATGAGCTTCACGTCCTCGGGGCTGGAGCGGAACAGAATGCTGATGATGATGCTGTTCACACAAACAGATTTACCACTGCCGGTGCTGCCCGCGATGAGCAGATGGGGCATCTTGCACAGGTCGGCCACCTGGGCCACACCGGCAATGTCCTTGCCCAGCGCCACGCCCAAGGGCGAAGTCATCCGCAGGAAGGCCTGGCTTTCAAAGACACTGCGGATAAAAACGGGGGTCTTTTTGTGGTTGGGCACCTCGATGCCCACGGCAGGCTTGCCGGGGATGGGTGCTTCCATGCGGACATCGGCCACGGCAAGGTTCAGGGCGATATCATCGGCCAGCGAGGTGATGCGGCTGATCTTCACGCCCGCCATGGGCTGGACCTCATACCGGGTAACAGAGGGGCCCCGCGAGATATCCAGCACCCGGGTGCGCACGCCGAAGCTTTCCAACGTGTCCACCAGCTTCTGGGCGTTGGCCTTCAGCTCGTCCTGGGCACCGGGGTCACCCTCCTCGGCAGACTTTTCAAACAGCTCGATGCTGGGGTACTGATACTGGAAGGTCTCCACCACCTCCGGCTCATCGGCCGGGGCGGTGGCGGCAGCCTGCTCGCCTGCGGCGGGTTTTTCCATGGCGGCCGCCACCAGCGTGTTCAGGTCTTTTTCCTCCACCGGTTCGCTGGTAATGCTGATCCAGCCGTCCTCGTCCGGTTCACTGCGCATGGCCACCGCGTTTTCCGCACTGACCCGCACCGGCACCACCGGCTCGTCCGTAGTGGGCAGGGTGGGGGTCTGGAACACCGGCATCTCAGGCTGCACGGGCTCTGCCGTTGCAGCCGCAGGGGCTTCCGGGGCCGCAGGCGGCACGGTGGGGTTCACCACCGGGGCCGGAGCAGGCGATCCGGTGGGCGCGAAGAAATCCTCGGCGGCAGTCTCCACGGCATCCGGCACCACCGGTTTGACGATGGCCCGGGGCGGGGCCTTTTGGAGCGGGTCCTGCCCAAAGGTGCCGCCCGGCCCGATGATGATGGGCTCAATGGGCTCGCTGCCGCCCTCGGAAACAGAGGTATCCGGCCCAAGATCAATATCAAACGCCGCGCGGGGATGGTTGGAGGTCACCTTGACCGGCTCAAAGGCTGGGACAGGCTGGGCGGGAGCCGGTTCCGGCTCCACCTGCGCAGGCGGCTCGTAGCCCAGAGAATCGTCCACGGGAGCAGGTTCCGCTTCGCCTTCCATCTCCTTGGTCACCTTGTGGCCCCAGCTGAACACGCCGGACAGCCACCCGGGCACCGGCATGCCGCCGGGCACGTCTTCCTCATCGAAATTATCATCGTAATCGTCAGCAGGCTCCTCGGCGCAGTACTCCTCTTCCGCCTGCCGGGCCGCAAGGCGCTCAGCACGGCGGGCGGCGTTCTGTTCATAGACCGCCACGCCTTTTTCATGCACACCGCCGCCCACATTGCAGAGCCACTGCCAGCACTCGGCAGGGGTGATATCAAAGATATACAGGCTGGCGCACAGGGCCAGCACCGCCATGACCAGATTGGCCGCAGGCCGCCCGCAGAGCAGGAGCAGGTTGCCGCCCAGCAGAGTGCCCAGCACGCCGCCGCCCAGCCAGGCGTTCGCGCCGTTCTGGTAGCAGGCAGCGATCATCTGGGCAGCGGTCAGGTCGGCGGGGATATCCGAAAACACGATGACCGTGCCGCTGGCAAAGATCAGCCCCAGCAGCAGCTTGAACACCTGCATCAGCAGGTCCTGCCCCCGGGTGTAGAGGATGGCCAGATAGCACACCGCCGCGCCCAGCACAAAGCTGCCGCAGCCGAACAGCCCGAATAGGATCTGGTGGGCGTTCTTCCAGACGGAGTCCCCCTCCACGAACGCCAGCACGATGAGCAGCAGCCCCACAAACAGGGTGCCCAGCCCCGCCGGCATCCGCTCCTCGGCCCGGCTTTTTCTGCGTGCAGACGCGCGCTTTGCAGTTGTTTTTCGCTTTCGTTTTGCCATTTTCTGTTCTGACCCCTGTCCTTTGTTCCCATAGTATTCGATTTTTTCATTATACCACGGGTTGGGTCAAGTGGCAATTACAGAATGCAGACCGGTTTGACCCTTGAATGCCGCGTGCAGCATCCATTCCGCACAGATAAGGCAGCAAGCAAAAATGCAGAAAAGCTGCACGCTGTTTTTATCTGCTATGAACTCTGCCAGAAATCTCGTCAGGCTGTTGCGGATATAGAAAATGCAATGAAGATCATCATAGCAGAACAGGCATCCTGCCCGATACCGCCAAGCGGTAACGCAGGATGCCTGTTCTGCTTTCTGTTTCCCGGAATTCCCGCGTATTGATCGGCGCTTTTAATGCTGGATCTGTCCGCCTGCCCGGGTCGCTTTTTTCATCCGTAAATCTGTGAAGGGTGCCAATGCTTCGATCAGTGCGTGATCGTGGTTCTGCACCAGACGGCTTTGGGGGCCGAAAAGCATGGTCTGTTCCACATCCTCCGTACTGGCAGCCCAGCCCGGCGCACCGGTACGGGCAAACTGCATCACAGCGCCAAAAATTTCCGCTTCCAGCTGCTTTGCTCCCTCAAAGGCACACACTGGCACAAGCTCTGTGTTGTGGAACACAAATGGGATATCCGCACAGTGCCACGGGGTACTTTTTCCCATCAGAGGGAAGTCCTGATCAAACAGATAACTGTACACCTTTCCGCCCGCCTTGGCACGCTCCCGGACATATTTGATCGTGGGGGCGCGGAAGCTGGTATCTGCCAGCAGCAGGTCTTCCTCCGGGCGGTGCGGGTAGGCAGTGCGGAACTGCTTCCGCAGGGTCTCTGCGGCAGACAGGCCCACTGCTTCCTCCGGGCCGACTCCTTTCAGACCATCAAAGAAACCGTAGAACTCCGAATAAACCGTACCGATCAGCACCGGAATGTCCGCAGTCTCGGGCCGAAACCCACTGCCGTTGTGGAGCGGATCTCCAAGATAGAAGCGGTTCGGGTGGGGACTTTGGCCCACATTCGCGCCTTTTGCTTTCAGAGCCGGGCTGACGTTCCGGTAAGCCTGCGCCAGCTGGTGGTAGGGCACGGTTTCCAGCTGCTGTGCTGTCTGCACGCCAAGCTCCTGCATCAGTGCCTGCACGCAGTCCCTGCCGCTGCCGACACTGTCGTTCAGCAAACCTTCCAGCACACCACTCATTATCATCGCCCTGTGGTACAGGCCATCTGCTGCCGGGGTCTGCAGCAGCGTTGTCACTTTGGCACCGCCGCCGGACTGGCCGAATACCGTCACGCAGCCGGGATCGCCGCCAAACGCTGCAATATTGTCCCGCACCCACTGCAGTGCCAGGATGATATCATCCCCACCCGCATTGCCGGAGTTTGCGTACTCCTCCCCAAAATCGGAGAGATCCAAGTAGCCCAGGATGTTCAGCCGGTGGTTCAGTGACACCACCACGCAGTCCCCTTCCCGCGCCATATTTCCGCCCTCGTAGGCCACCTGCTCAATGGACGAGCCGGCAAAAAATCCGCCGCCATGGAGCCAGACCAGCACCGGCCGCTTTTGGGCATCGCAGGCCGGGGTCCAGATGTTCAGGTTCAGGCAGTCCTCATCCTGCACCCAGTAGCGGTGGGGCACACGCAGTTCGCCGCCGGGCTTGTCGATGCTCAGCAGAGGGCAGACGCAGCCGTAACTGGAAGCGTCCAGCGGCTCTGCCCAAGGCTGGGGCGGCTGGGGTGCATGGAAGCGCACCGCCCGCCCATACGGGATGCCCTTGAAGCTGCTGATCTCCCGGAAGCGATATCCCCGCACCGGACCGTAATTTGTCTGAACCACCGGAAAATCCGGCGCACAGCAAAATGCCTTTTCCATAAATGACCTCCTTCTTTCAAAAAGACAGACCCCCGGTACTGCAAACATGGCACCCGGAGGTCTGTTTTTGTTATCCTAAATCTTCGCCGTTGGTGGCAATGACCTTCTGATACCAGTAGAAGCTGTCCTTCTTTTCGCGGCTCAGATCACCCGTGCCGTCGTCAAACTTGTTGACGTAGATGAAGCCGTAGCGCTTTGCCATCTCACCGGTGGAGGCACTCACCAGATCGATGCAGCCCCAGGGGGTGTAGCCCATCAGATCCACGCCGTCCTTTACAGCCTCAGCCATCTGCTCGATGTGTGCCCGCAGGTAGTCGATGCGGTAGCTGTCGTGGATCTTTCCGTCGGCATCCTTCTTGTCGTAAGCGCCCAGGCCGTTTTCCACCACCATCAGGGGAATGCGGTAGCGGTCGTAGATCGCGTTGAGGGTGTAGCGCAGACCAATGGGATCGATCTGCCAGCCCCAGTCGGAGGCTTTCAGGTAAGGATTCTTCTTACCAGCAATGATATTGCCGCCCACATCATCGGCATCCTTGTGGGTGGTGATGCAGTTGGACATATAGTAGCTGAAGGTGTAGAAATCGACAGTACCGGCCTTCAGGATGGCAGCATCCTCCGGCTCCTGCCGGATGGTGATGTTATTCTCGGCAAAATAGCGCTTCATGTAAGAAGGATACTCGCCGCGGACATGCATATCAGAGCAGAACCAGTTGCTGATCTGCATGGCCTTCTGGTTGGCGATCTCGTCGGCCGGGTCGCAGGTCAGTGCGTAGCTGGTGATAAAGCAGATCATGCAGCCCATCTTGAACTGAGGGTAGTGGTCGTGGGCATACCGGACAGCCTCTGCACTGGCCACAAACTGGTGATGCAGCGCCTGAAAACGCTCCTGCTTGTTGTCCGGCACCTTGTCGGTAGGGCCTTCAAAGCCCCGGATGGTGCCTGTTTCCAGGATCGCGCCCATCGGCATGGTGCCGCAGTTGATCTCGTTGAAGGTCAGCCAGTACTTGACCTTATCCTTGTACCGCTCAAAAATAGCCTTGCAGTAGTTCATATAGAACTCAATGAGTTCCCGGCTGACCCAGCCGTTGTACTTTTCCACCAGCGCATAGGGCAGCTCGTAGTGGCTGATGGTGACCAACGGCTCGATGCCGTGCTTCTTGCAGCAGTCAAAGACCTTGTCATAGAATTCAAGGCCCTTCTCGTTCGGCTCGGTCTCCATGCCGGTGGGGAAAATGCGGGTCCAGTTGATGGAGGTGCGGAAGGTCTTGAAGCCCATCTCGGCGAAGAGAGCAATGTCCTCCTCGTAGTGGTGGTAGAAGTCGATGGCCTCATGGCTGGGATACAGCCGGTCGGAGCGGATAGCAGTTGTCACCCATTTCGGGCTGGTGTGAGAGCCATTGGTGCACAGGTCAGGGACACTGGGGCCTTTGCCATCCACGTCCCATGCGCCCTCGAACTGGTTGGCTGCACAGGCACCGCCCCACAGGAAATCATCACGGAAAACGCTCATAAGTTTCTACTCCTATTCTATTTTGTTCTGGTTCAGGCGGGGTTCTGTTCAAAGAACAGCTTCAGGGCACCGATCAGGTTGGCATCGTTGCCATAGCGGCAGCGCACCAGCTCCGGCTTGACCGTCGGCATGACTGTGCAGCGCTCAAACAGCCAATCCAACTCGGCCTGAATCGCAGGCAGCAGGGCCTCTGCCGCACTGATGCCGCCGCCGATGGCCACCTTTTCCACATCCAGCACATTCTGCAGGCTCAGGATGCCAACGGCCACCCGCCGGGCAAAGATCTTGAGAGCCTTCTGCGCTTCCGGCTCCCCGGCATTGTAAGCCGCAAAGATCTCCTCGCCGGTGGGTAGCGGGCCCTGCAGCGACAGTTTCTTCTGCCGAGCATATTCCCGGATCAAACCTGTCGCCGAAGCGGCACCTGCCCACAGGGGTGCATCCGAGAAAGTTTCCACCTTGTTCATCTCAAAGGTTTCTGTCTCCATGGCTGCCATATTGGAAACAAGGCCGCTAACCTCGCCTGCGGCAGCGTGAGCGCCCATCAGCACCTTCCCGTTCAGGATGATGCCGCCGCCGATGCCGGTGCCCAGCGCCAGCACAAGGCCATTCTCCACACCGGCCAGCGCACCGGTCCAACCCTCCGCTGCTGCGGCACACTTGCCATCGTTGGCGATGGTCACCGGCACGCCCAGCCGTGCCTCTACCTGCGCAGCAAAGGGCTGCTCCCACATAAAGGCACTGAGCATTCCACCGGTATGGGCGATGCCGTTTCTGGTATCGATGCGGCCCGGCATAGAGATGGCGCAGCCCACAAACTGTCCCTGAAGGGGAGCGGCAAAGCCCTCAATGGCCGCCAGAAGGTCATCCATATTCGTCAGCGGTGTCGGAACCTTTCCACCAGAGATTTTCCGGGCCTGTTCATCGGCCAGGCTGTACTTGATGAAGGTTCCGCCGATGTCGATCAAAAGATACTGTTTCATCTTATCTCCTGCTTTCTGTTGGTTGTTTTCAGACTCATGCAAAGCCCAACGCGGCAGCCAGGCTGAGCATCACTGGCAGCGTGATCAGTGACAGCAGAGTGCTCAGGCAGACCATCTGCACAGCGTAGGAAGAATCCAGCCCCAGACGCTGGGCATATACCGCGATGTTGCTGCCGATAGGGGCCGCATTCACAATGATGAGCACCGTGCCGATCTGCCGCCATCCGGCAGGAAGAAGCATCAGACAGGCGATCGTCAGCAGTGGGATCACCACCAGCCGTACCGCCGAAAGGGCGTAGAGCCGGGGGCGGGTAAAGATGGCTTTGAGGTCGGTCCTGGCCAGATAGACACCCAGCACGATCATGGCAAGCGGAGCGTTCATGCCTGCAATGGCCCCCATGGGGGTGCGGAGGAACTGCGGCACCGGGATGCGGCAGAAGTAGAGCACCACACCGCCCAACAGGGAGAGTACCAACGGATTTTTGAGCACTGCCCCCAGTTGGATGTACTTTTTGTCCCCGGAAAGCTTTGCCTGGCCGTAGGTCCACTGCAAAGCATTCAGCAGGGCCACAAAGCCTGCTGCGTAGAACACGGCTTCTCCACCCAGCACTGCTGTGACCAGCGGAAATCCCATGAACCCGGCGTTGGAAAAAGCCACACCGATCTGCGCCATGGGGTCTTTGCGGAAAAAGAGCCACGACACCGCCATGGAGAGCAGCAACACCCCGGCACCTGCCGCAATGCTGACAGCCAATTCCACAGCTCCCTTTGCCGAATACTCAATACAAAATGATTTTAGCACAACACAGGGCAGCACGCAATATAACAGCAGGTGAGCCAGTGCCTTGCTGCCCTCCTGGGTGATTAGTCCGGTACGGTAAAGCACATAACCTATGATGAGATAGAGGAACATCAGAAGGATCTGACCCAGAACAACACCAAAGACTCCGGTCATTGCTTTCCTCCCTGTTCTTCTCCGATTTTGCGCAGCAGCGGCAGCAGAGCATCCATCACAGGGCGGTAGCCGTTGGCATACAGGTGCATTCCCTCAATGGTGTACTCCGCTTTCAGATTTCCGGCAGCATCGTACAGGTCCTTGTTCAGGTCGAGGAATTCCGCTCCGTATTTCCGGGCCAACGCCTGCACGCCCTCGCTTGCCTCCCGGATACGCTCATTGGTGCGCCAGCGGAAGCATTCGATCAGGCCCGGATCTTCGGCCACGGTGGGGTTTACCGGATAATAGGCCAGCAGGTAGAGCTTTGTTTCGGGCAGTTTTTTCCGGATCTGCTGCACGATCTCCTCATACCGGCCCAGCATGGCGGCGCGGTCGTAGTCCGGGCCGTTCAGGTCATTGGTGCCGATGTTCAGGAACAGGTGCGCAGGCTGCAGTTCAAGGATGCACTCGTCCATGGCCTCCAGCAGCTCGGTGGTGGTAAAGCCGCCGATGCCCCGGTTGTACAAGGTGCAGTGCAGATCATCGTCCTGCAAAAACTCATACAATGGAAACTGTTCCATCAGGCTGGAGCCGGCAAACACCACCGCTCCTTTCTTTGCATAAGGATTCAAGCGGCGGAACCGCTCCCGCTTGATCTGCTTTTCCCGTTGGCTCTCCTGCTGCCGCAGTTCGTTCAGAAGGACATTTCGTTCCTGTTCCGTCATGGTCTTGGTTCCTTTCTCTCAGTTCTCGTGCAGGGGCAGTTCTACAAAGCTGCCCTCCCCCAGCAAGATCTTCTGGTGGGCGATGCGGGTCTTTCCCTGTTCAGACCAGACTCCTGCGTAATTGCTGTGAACGGCGTACTGTGGGAAGTCGGAAGAAGAGACATCCAGCCGCAGGCAGCTGCCGGGCTGTACCGTCCAGTTCATATCCCACATCTCCACACAGACCTTTGCTGTCTGGCCTGGAGTATAAGTCTGCCCCTCCGGCAAATCTGCTGCAATGGTGGTGATGCCGCCCCGGATGTTATAGGCCCTGCCGTCCGGGAACACTTCCATCAGCTTGGCAGTGAAGGCAGTATCATCCACATCGGTCGAGACATTCAGGTGCACCTTGATTTGTCCACAAATGGGCAGTGCTTTTTCCAGCGGAGCGCTGACGAAGCTGACCACATCGGGTCGATAGTCCGGCTCCGGCTGCAGCAGACTGCCTGCCTCGGCAATGGTGGTCAGAACGCTTTCTGCGCCATGGCTGAGCACGGGGGTCTCCGGGTCATACACAAAGGTGCGCTCCCCTTCTGCCGGCTCGGCATTCAGAGTTGTTTCACCCAGATAAAGCTTTTCAGTCCGGCTCACGGGGGCGGGCCATGCCTCCAGCGTTTTCCAGCGGTCCTCCCGCATCACATAGGTGCGCACCCGCTTTTCCGGCTGTTTTTTCTGCTTCAGCAGCAGATCGAACCATTCCAGCATCCGGTGGATGTCGCCGTTTTCCAGATTGTGCTGTTCGCCCCACGCAATGCAGGGCTGGGACATATGATTCCAGCAGCCGATATCCAGCCAGCTGTGCTCTTTGGTCTCAGGGGCCAGAGAGGCATACGTGTTGATGGCACTGCCAAAATGGTGATCGTACCATGCATCGATGATATACACCGGAACCTTGGTATTTCCGGGCACATCGGCTAACAGCTTCCACCAGCCCTGCTGCCAGTAGGCATCTGTGCGGCGGGTGGCGTGGATCCAGTCCTGATACCAGTCCAACTTTCCACCCCACAGCGCTTCATCCACCTTGTCGTGGGGACGGAAGCGGCAGCTTTCCAGATAGTCCGCTGTGACCGGATGGCCTGCATTCTGCATTGCCCAGCCAGTCAGCACATCTTGGCGGAACAGCCCCTTTTCATAAACCGATTTGAAACGGTCGGTGCCATAGACCGTCAGCATCATTCCCTTGACCTTGGGTGGAACGATATCTGCAATGGCCCAGCCGGTCAGGGCCAGATAGCTGGCTCCGAAATAGCCGATGCTCTCTGCCCAGGGCTGGTCGTTGAGCCACTGCAGGGTATCGCGGCCATCCGGGCGCTCATTGACGTTGGGTTCCCAATGTCCCTCGCTCTTGCCCGTGCCGCGGCAGGTCTGGACCACATAGCCGTAGCCCCGGCGGGTCAGTTCTTCACCTTTGATCTCATACAGCGGCTGCTGATTGGGATAGCAGCTGCGCTGGATCAACACAGGGAACTGTGCAAGCCCCTCCGGTTTGAAGATCTCGGTATAGAGCCTCACTCCGTCCTGCATGGGCAGCATCAGCTCCTCCCGGCGGCAGCCATAGACCGGGCCGTCGTAGGGCATACTGGCATATTCCTGCCGGTAGCTCTCCTGCGCCTGCCGCATCATCTCTTCCATTTCACGCTGCTTCTGCTCGGCAGCTGTCTTTTTTTCTTTTTCTGTCATTGATTTTCCCGCCTTTCCGTGTTCTCAAAAGCGTGTGCAGCTGACAAAGTGGCCGGGTTCCACTTCCTTCAAGGGGATATCCCTGCCGCGGCAGGCATCTGTTGCATAGGGACAGCGGGCCGCAAAACGACAGCCGGGAGCCGGGTCCACAGGGCTTGTCAGTTCGCCGCGCATGACCTCGGTGGAAAGCTTTTTGGCCTTCAGGCTGGGGATGGGCACAGCATCCAGCAGACCCTTGGTGTAGGGGTGGAGCGGATTCTTGAACAGATCCTCGGTCTTGGCATATTCCACACACTGGCCCAGATACATGACCATGATCTCGTGGCTGATGTGCTTGACCACGCTCAGATCGTGGGTGATAAAGACATAGGTCAGCTTTTTCTCATCCTGCAGATCCATCAGCAGATTCAGGATCTGTGCCTGAATGGAAACGTCCAGTGCAGAGACCGGCTCGTCGCAGATGATGAACTCCGGGTCCATGGCCAATGCGCGGCCGATGCCGATGCGCTGGCGGCGGCCGCCGTCCAGCTCGTGGCTGAAACTCTCTGCATAACGCTCATCCAGACCAACGGTCTCCATGATCTCGGCGATGCGGGCATCGTATTCGTCACGGTTTTTGCAGGCTTTATAAATCTTCAGCGGTTCTCCGATCAGTTCCTTCACGCTCTTGCGGGGATCCAGCGAACCGGACGGATCCTGGAAGATCATCTGCATCCGGGCACGGATTGGCTTGAGTTCCTTGGCATTCAGTTTGGTGATGTCGGTACCGTCGTAGATGATCTGACCATCGGTAACATCATAGAGCCGCAGCAGCAGGCGGCCCAGCGTGGACTTGCCGCAGCCGGACTCGCCCACCACGCCCAGTGTGGTGCCGCGCTTGATCTTGAAGTTCACGCCGTCCACCGCATGGAGCTGGCTGTTTGCGCCGACTTTGAAGTATTTTTTGAGGTTCTTTGCCTCGATCAAAACCTTTTCTTCCATTGTCATTTCCTCCCGGCTCAGGTGTTGGACTGCGGCGGATCAAACCGGCAGCAGCGGATGAAGTGGCCCGGTGTGACCTCCCGCATCTTCTGGGCCTTTTTGCAGGCTGCAGTGGCATATTTGCAGCGGTCAGCAAAGCGGCAGCCCTCGATCTTCTGGGTGGGGTCAGCCATCATCCCCTCAATGGCCTCCAGACGCTTGGTGTTCTCATCCAGCTTGGGAATGGCGTTGAACAGCCCTTGGGTGTAAGGGTGGCGCTGCGTGGTCTCAAAGATATCCTCTGCTGTGCCGTACTCGATGGCCTCACCGGCGTACATGACCATGACCTTTTCGCAGGTCTGGGCCACAACACCCAGATCGTGGGTGATGAGGATCATGGCGGTGTTCAGCCGCTTCTGCAGTTCGTTGATCAGGCCCAGCATCTGGGCCTGAATGGTCACATCCAGTGCAGTGGTGGGTTCATCGGCAAGGATCAGCTTCGGCTCACAGGCCAGCGCAATGGCAATGACGATGCGCTGCTTCATGCCACCGGAAAACTGATGGGGATACTCCACCTTGCGCTTTGCAGGGATGCCCACCAACTCCATCATCTCGTCCACACGGGCTTCCAGTTGAGCAGTGCTCTGCTCCGGATGATGGATCTTCAGCACCTCCATGATCTGGGCTCCCACGGTCATCACCGGGTTCAGGGCAGACATGGGATCCTGGAAGATCATGGATACTACACTGCCGCGCATGGCACGGATCTTTTCCTCGGGAGCATTCAGCATATCCACACCGTCCAGCTTGATGGAGCCGTCGGTCACAAAACCGATGCCTTCCGGCAGAAGCTGGATGACGCTCAGGGCTGTGGTGGTCTTACCGGCACCGGTCTCACCCACCAGACCCAGCGTCTCGCCGTAGTTCAGATCCAAGTCCAGACCATTGACGGCGTAGACGGTGGAAATTTCGGTATCATATTCAACGCTCAGGTTTTTGATTTCCAGCAGCTTGTCGCTCATTTCAGGCCACCTCTTTCACATTCTTGGTGCGCTTTGCGCGCTTGGTCTTTTTGCCGCTGCCCAATGTGCCGCGCAGCTTCGGGTCGAGGGCATCGCGCAGAGCATCGCCGCACATATTGAAGCAGAGCACCACGATGATGATCGCAATGCCGGGAGCAATGGCAATGATGGGCTGGGTGGCCAGGTACTTATAGCCGCCGCTGACCATTGCGCCCCAGCTGGGAGTCGGGGGCGTGATGCCCATGCCCAGGAAGCTCAGGTTCGCTTCGGCCAGAATAGCACCGCCCAGGCTGGCGGTCATGCTGACGATGTTGACGGACAGGCAGTTGGGGAACACATGCACCAGCGTGTTGCGGATCCGGGATGCACCGCACAGGGTACCGGCGGTGACATAATCGGCATTGCGGACGCTCAGCACCTGACCGCGGGTGACACGGGCGTAGCCGGGCACCATCGAGATGCCGATGGCCAGGCAGACATTGCCCAGGCCCTGACCCAGGATCGCGCCCAGAAACATAGCCAGGATCAGCGTGGGCACGGCCATCATGGCATCCATGACACGCATGATGAAGGCATCCACCACGCCGCCTGCCATGCCGGCGATCAGGCCCAGTGCCATGCCGATGACGCTGGAAATGACCACGGCCACGATACCGACCGTAAAGGAGATGCGGGAACCATAGATGATGCGGCTCAGAACATCACGGCCATTGGAGTCAGTGCCCATCCAGTGCTCGGCAGAGCAGCCCTTCAGAACATTGTAAAGATCATCCTTGTTGGGATCATAGGGAGCAATCACCGGAGCAAAGATGGCGATGAGCACCATGATGAGAAGCAAAATTGCGCAGACCACGATGATCTTACGGCTGAACATGACCTGGAACACGCGGGAGGACGTGATACGCTCCAGCAGACCCTTCTTTTTTGTCTTGTTTTCCACAGTTCATTCCTCCTTTTAGCGGGTGCGAGGATCGATGATGCCGTACAGGATATCGACCACGAGGTTGCAGATGGCAACAAAGATGGAGATAATGAGCACACCATTCGCCACCAGCATGAAGTCACGGTTGCTGATGCCGTTCATCATCACGCTGCCAAGACCCGGGATGACGAACAGGCTCTCGATCAGGACGGTAGAGCCCACCATGGAACCCAGGCGCATTCCCATGGTGGTGACGATGGGGATCATGGAATTGCGCAACTGATGCCTGAAGGTAATATCCTTCTTGGAAACGCCTTTGGCACGGGCGGTGGTCACATAATCCTGCCGCATGACTTCCAGCATGGAGGAGCGGGTCAGACGGACAAAACCAGCGTTGACACCCAGACTCAGCACAATGATGGGCATGATCATGTGGCTGAGCCAGCCGCCAAAATCACGGGTGATGGGAACATAGCCGGAACTGGGCAGGACCCGCAGTTTGAGGGCAAACACCAGCATCCCCATCATACCCAGCCAGAACATGGGCATCGAAACGCCGATGTTCGCAAAGAAGGAGATCACACTGTCAAGGACCTTGCCGCGGTTCTTGGCAGCAATGATGCCGAACAGGATACCGGTGATCGTTCCGATGATGAAAGCCGGGATCACCATGGTCAGGGTTGTTCCCAGACGGGGCAGGATGATGCCAGCGATCTCAGACTGATAGCTGATGGACTGGCCCATGGTGCCCCGGAACAGGCCGCCGATCCAGCTGAGATACTGGACGATGACCGGACGATCGAAACCATAAAGGTGGCGGTAATAGGCGATCTGCTCTTCGGTGGCGGTTGCACCCAGATAGTTGGCTACGGGGTCGCCCGGAACCATCTGGATGAGGGCAAAGACGAACAGAGTGACAAGCAGGATGGTGATGCAGGATTGCACCACACGCTTGCCGATCATTTTGGCAAGGTTGTTCGATTTCATAGTTCGCTCCATTTCCTGCGGAACCTTTCTCCTTCTAAAACAAATTCCGGCGCAGTTGCCCGCGCCGGAATCTGCCGAAATAAGGAGAAACGTATTCCGGTCGTGATACACTAAGGTTGGTTTCTTACTTGTTCAGCCAGCAGGCGGACAGATCCCAGCAAGCAGTGAAGGCTTCGGTTGCGTGATCATCGATGACGTAATCGTACTTGTACATAGAGGATTTATTCACATACAGCACGCGGCCAAACAGGCAGGAGCCATCTTCGGCATCGTAGATCGCTGCCTGCAGCTCCTTCTCCAGCTTGTGCTTCTCATCGGGATCCATGCAACGGCGGATCTCCTCCAGCAGCTCCATTTCCTTGTCGGGATGCTGGATGCCCTTGGCGTAGTAAGCACCGTTTTTGTCCAGATGACGGCCCATGTACAGGCCCAGATCGGGAGCGATGGTTGCGAAGTGGAGCATCAGGCCCTCCCAGGTGCCATCCTACATGTACTGGTTGTTGGTTGCGCCGTCCACCTGCTGGATGTTGCAGTGGATGCCCACCTCGTCCAGCATGTTGGCAATGGCCGTCAGCATATCGGACATGCCGCTGATGGTGACCATGTTGGTGGTAAAACCATCGGCATAACCAGCCTCTGCCAGCAGGGACTTTGCCTTCTCCGGATCATAGGTAAAATGATTCAGGCTGTCGTTGTAGGTGGCGGAACCGGGAACTGCCCACTGGTCGGTCATCTGTGCCATGCCCATCAGGAATGCTGCGTTGATGGCATCCACATCGATGGCGTAGCACAGGGCGCGGCGGACACGGGCATCGGCCCAGGGGCCGTCAATGGCACTGTTGGGGATCAGACCCAGACTCTCGACACCCATGCCGTTCTGGTTATCTTCCTTGACGTAGATGCCTGCACTGTCCAGCTGCTGCAGGATGGTGGGATTGGCCAAACCTACCCAGTACATATCGTACTCGTTGGCCTGGAAAGCAGTGTTTGCGGTGCTGGACTCAGTGACAAGGGTCACCTCCACGGAATCCAGATAGGGCAGGCCCTCCTTCCAGTAATTCTCGTTCTTGGTGTAGATGGCGTAGGCGTTGTTCTCGAACTCGCTCAGCTGGAAGGGGCCGGTGCCGCAGGTGGCGGCATCCAGGCTGCTGGGGTTTTCCAGTGCCTTGGGGCTCACGTAGTAGACGAAGAAGCCCACAGATTCCAGCGTGGAGGAGTTGGGCTCTGCCATCATCATCTTGATGTGGGTGTCATCAATGACCTCACAGGAAGCGATGTTTGCGGTCTCGGTGCGGTTGTTGGCCTGATACTCCTCAATGTTGCGCTTGACGGCCTCTGCATTGAAAGGCTCACCGTCGGCGAAATTAACGCCCTCCCGCAGAGTCCAGGTAATGCTCAACTCATCGGTGTTCACATCCCACTCCGTTGCCAGATTGGGGATCATATTGCCCTCGGCATCATAGCTGGTCAGGCTTTCATAAGAAAGCGTCAGGTAGTAAATGGACGCGTTGCCGGTGGCACGGGGGGTGTAACCGGGGGTGGCAATGGGGCTGGAATAGCACAGGCGCAGGGTGCCGCCTGCCTTAGGCTCACCGGTTGCTACTGCACTGGTAGCAGTGGAGCCAGCCGTGCCGGCTGCGGTGGAACTGGAAGAGCCGCCGCACGCGGCCAGTGTCAGGGCCGTTGCAGAAATGCCCATAGCCTTGAGGAAGTTTCGACGAGAGATGCGTTTCATAGTGGTTTCTCCTTCTTGTCCTTCTTATTCTTGCGTTCATCTGCACGGTTCTGTGTCTGCCGTGCTTTTGTTGTATTTAGTTTAACGCACCGGGAGCTTTTCCAGCTACCAAAAAACCGAAACTAATTTTTCATTTTCCGTGTTCCTGTTCCGAGAGCTGCAGCATTTTTTCAAGTTTCCGACCTCTGTTTTTCATTTTCAGAGGTTTCTTCTGTCCAAAAAATGAAAACAGGGCCGGTCTCCCAGCCCTGCCTGTTTCAATGCGATGCGTTCAGCCAGTTATCCAATGCGCTTTGTTTTGCCTGAAGGATCTCCTGTATCCCGGCCTGTTCCAGTTTTTCCAAAAACTCCGGGAGCGCCTCCTCCGAATCCAGATAGCCGCATATCAGCCCATTGTGATAGCTGTTCTTCAGTGCCCGGCAGGCATCCAGCTTTGCAGCAACTACACTGTTGTTGAAGCTGAACCCATAGGCCGGAGAGACCCACTGCGGCTGCTCGTCTGTTTCCGGCATCAGTCCGCTGGCGTTGAGATACAGATTCTGCCACGGATGGAGCTGTTCCTCTTTCCCATCTCCGTTCGCAAAGAGATCATAACAGGATGCATCCGTGTACAACAGTTCAAGAAGAGCCAGTGCCTCCCTGCGGTGGCTGTTGGTCACCGGCAGACACCAGCTCTCCACCGGGATGGAGCTGTTCTGAATGGTCGGCCCCAGCGGGATGGCAGTCAGCTCTGTGCCACAGGCCCGGGTGTAGCAGTCCAGCGAATCCCGGTTGAGTCGTGCAAAAAAGCCAAAGCTGTTGCCCAGCCGCATCCGATCGGTGGCCGGTTCATCCCGCAGGCTGGCATTCCGCAGGATCAATCCTTCCTGATACCACTGATGCATCGTTCTGCAAAGCCTGCTGTAAGCATCCGCGGCATACCAGTTGACAACGGTGGTGCCGCTTTCTTCGGTCAGAACACCAAAGGTATCTCCCAGAGGATCCAGTTCCGGAAAAGGAAAAACCTGTCCATTATCCGGCAGGACCCCCTCTGCATTGGGCCGACGCTGCCTGACCTGCATCAGCAGGTCGTGCAGAGCATCCAGATCCGTGATCTTCTCCGGCCTGGCACCCAGCTCCCGCATCCAGTCGGCCCGGGCCAGAAAGCCGATCTGATACATCGAGACTGCCCGTGCCGGGACCGCATAGATACGGCGGTAATAGGTTCTACTCGCCCACTGCTGCTCTGAGAACAGAGCTTTCAGCCCGGGATATTCTTCCAGAAGCGCACTCAGGGGCAGGATGCAGTTCTGATTCAGGTAAACATCCAGCGGCTGATTCTCTGTGAGGAAAAACAGATCCGGCATGGTCTGGCAGACCATCCGTTTCCACAGCTCTGCCGAGTAATTGGTGGGTGCCACCTGCTCGATGGAAACGCTGAAGCCCAGCTTCTGCTTTGTGACTTCGCTCAGCGCCGCCGAAATGCGGACACAGGCAGTTTCATCCGATTGGCCCGGCATCAGCACTGTAACCATGGGCTCTGTTCCACTTTCTGCCGCCGATTCCGCCCGCTCCCCGCAGCCAGCAAGCAGAGCTGCTCCGGCTGCAGCACCGGTCAGCTGTAAAAATGTCCTGCGAGCCATCCTTGTTTCTCTCATAATGCTGCGCTGCGCTCCTCCTGTGGGGTCTTGTGATAGAACTTCTTATAAGAAGTGGAGAAATGCCCGAAATTCGTATACCCGACCTTTGCCGCGATCAGGCTGATGGGCAGATTGGTGGTGCAGAGCAGGCTCTGTGCCTCCTGCATTTTCTGCTGAATGATATAATCCTTCAGGTTCATGCCGGTCTCTTTCTTAAAAAGCCGGGCCATGTAATCCGGATTCAGGTGGACAGCCTCGGCCAGTTCTTCCCGGCGCAGCTCGTTTTCCAGATGCTCGGCAATGTAAGCCATAATGATCTCCACGGTACTCTGACTATTTTCTTCCGTTTCGCTATCCCAGACCGAGGCCACATAATGGACCAACGCCTTCATATCCGGCACGGTCTTCATGCCGTTGCGGTAAAGCTCCAACGCTTCCGGCTCCCGGAACATATCGTCCTGCCGTTTCTTTTCCGGCAAGGAGAAGAGCATCTGCATAAAATCCTGATAAAAATACCGCAAGGTCTGGCTGTTCAGCTGATTGTTGGCCGTCAGCTTGTCCAACAGCTGGCAGGCTTCCTGCTCCATTGCCTGCGCACATCCCGCCTGCAGCAGCTTCTGCCATGCACCGATCTGCGGGATACGGAACACTTCCGGTGCTTTTTCCGCTGGGCGGCCCAGCAGAACACCGCTTTTCAGGGCCACGTTCTCGCTCCGTTGCTGCAGCAGCTCCTGGTAGATCTCCGGTGCCTGTTCAAAGGGCTGCGGCCCCTCCGGATAAAAGGCCGCCTCGCAGTGGATATATTGCGCACACGCACTTTGCAGATAATTCAGCTGCCGGGTGATATAGTCTGCCTCCAGCGGCTCCCCCACCCGGCTTTGCAGCACCAGAACGAGACACTGCTCCGCAGGGATCGCCACCGTCACACTAAGCACCTGCAGCGGCGTGAACACCTCGCTGCTCATATTTCCCACTGCCGTGCTCAGCAGGCTCAGCTCCCACGGCTCCTCGCCTTGCTTCCAGCGCAGCGGCTGCATCAGGGCAACCCAGCATTCCCGCTCCTGCCGGGGCACAAGGCTCAGTTCTTCAAACGCGGTCAGGCTGCTTCCCGGGGCGTTGCCTAACAGGAAGCCTCGCAGCATCGTCTCCACGATCTCCTTTTTCTGGTCGTCAAAAACAGCTCCCCTGCTCTGCAATTCCAGCGCCGCCCGTTCCTCCTTTACATCTTCCAGCGCACGGCTCACTGCATCCGCCACCTGCTCGTAAGGGGCGGGCTGCATGATATAGTCAAAACCGCCCAGCCGCAGTGCCTCCTGTGCATATCGGAACTCAGCATGGGCTGTCAGGAAGATGCAGCGGGTGGTCATCCCTCGCTGCCGGAGCCAGTCCAACAGATCCAGCCCGCTTTCCATGGGCATTTCAATATCGCAGAGCATGACCTCGGCCTCCTGCCGCAGCAGGCTGGCCTTGGCATCCACAGCGTTCAGAGCCGTATCCACCACAGTAAATCCCATTGCTGCCCAGTTGGTGCAGTGCAAAAGCCCCTGCACCACGGTGCTTTGATCGTCTACGATCAGCAGTTTCATGCTGTTTCTCCTTCCTTCTTCTGTAAGACCGGATCTATCGGCAGGAACAGCTCCACCCTGGCACCGCCGCCCCGGCGGTTATTGGTAAAGGCGATGGCTGCCTGCTCCCCATAGAGCAGCTGCAGCCGCCGTACCACATTGAACAGCCCGACGTGCTGTCCATTCTCCTCCTGCGGTGCTGCACTGTTCAGCTGCTTCAGATCCCCTGCCGTAAAGCCTGTGCCATTGTCCGCCACCGAAAGATCCGCCATGCAGCCCTCTTCCGTTTCGAGGAGCTTTGCAGTGATCGTGATCTTCAGTGTTTTGCCGATCATCTTGCCGTGCTTGACGCTGTTCTCCACCAGCGTCAGCAGTGAGACCGGCGGCAAGGGCAATTCACTGAGTTCCGGGTCGATCTCGCATACCACCTCCACGGGATCGTTCTGCCCCACGCTGGAAAGTTCCGCGTAGTTGCAGCACTGCTCGATCTCGGTGTGCAGAGGCGTTGTGGTCGCTGTAAAGGAGAGGATATAGCGCAGATACCGGCTCAGCAGCAGGATCAGCTGCTGGGCATCCTCGCGGCTGCCGGTCTGCACCATGGCATAGACACTTTTCAGGCAGTTGAGCACAAAGTGGGGCCGGATCTGCAGCTTAAGGGCAGTCATCTCGTTGCGGCGGGCTTCCAGCTCCTTTTCGTAACCGTCGATCTTCAGCTGGGTGATCTGGTCGATCATCCGGTTGAAGGTCTCGTTCACCTGCGTAAACTCAGCGTTGCGATAATCCACACTGGAGCGCACCGAAAGTTCACCGCGGCCGATCCTGTCCATGGTGCTCACCAACGCCGTCATAGGGGCAAAGATCTCCTGCTTCATATAAAACAGGAGAAACGGGATCGCCAGCAGAACAAAAATAGCGCCCATCACCAGCAAGATCTGATACGGCGCAAAGTCCACCCCGAAATGCTGGTAGGGAACCAGATACAATACCGTCAGCGTTTTGACCTGTTTGCGCACCACCAGTCGGCTGTCCCTGCCCACCTTTGTCAGGCAATACCCCTCACTGTTCCATTCCATCTTTGTGGGCAGAAGGTTGGCATCCCCTACCAACACATTGCCGCTGTCGTTCATCACAATGACCCGGCCGTCCAGCCCATAGTCCTCCACCAGTTCTTCAAACACCAGCCGCAGATCCACCGCTGCGGTCAGGCTGGCTTTCTGGTAGAAAACACTGCGCAGCAGGTATAGCCGCTGGCCGATGGTGCGCAGATACCATCCCTTTGTCATCATTTTATTGGTCTGGCCCGGCTGGCCGAGATACGCTTCCAGATTCAGTTTCTGCTTGAGCTGCTGGGCAGCTGCACCGTAGCGCCCCACATACAGGTTGCCCGAACCGCTGCGCAGTACCACACCCATCAGGGTATCATTGGCAGCCAATACCGCCGGGAACCCCTGTGCGATCTCATAGGCATCCAGGTAGGCGCGGGTGCGGTCGGTCTGTTCGCTTAGGCTGCGAAAGGTCGCATCGTTCAATGACAGATTGAGCAGGTAGTTTTCCACCGAATCCAGCTGATTCTCAAAATTTGTGGTAAACATATCAAGGCCGCCGGATGCCGCAGCTGCCAGCCGGTTGCGGCTATAAAGCCCTGAAAAAAAGAGCAGCAGCCCCAGCAGAATCCCAATGGGAATGGCGATTCCCAGAAAGATCATTACAAGCTGCCTGCGTAATGATGGCCGTTCCATTTATTTTCAAACCTCCTGCTGCTTGCATCCTGCGGAAAATGCGATTATAATAAAAACCGTCCAAGTCATTCCGTACAACGTTGTACTACAATCAAAAAGAAGAGGCTCCTTATGCAGGAACAGAACATTGCACAAATGCTTGAAAATCCATTCATGCAGTACAATCACATCGAGATCGTATCGGTAACGTCGGACAGCGCTGTCATGTCGCTGGACATCCGGCGGGACACCACCAACATCTACGGTTTTGTGCACGGCGGCGCATTTTTTACCATGGCCGACTGCTGTGCCGGGCTAACTGCCCGCTCTGACGGACGGCAGTATGTCACCCAGAATGCTTCGGTCAATTTCATCCACAACATCAAAGCCGGTCACCTGACAGCCCGCGGCCGGACGGTCAGCCGCCGTCGGCACATCTGTGTGGTGGCTGTGGAGATCACAGACGAGACCGATGCCCTGTTATTTTCCAGCACCTTTTCCATGTACTGTATCAGCGCCGAGGGCTGACTGCTCTTTCTTCCCCGCACTGCGCACGTTTGCGTGCCGGTGCGGGGCTTTTTTATTGTGCAGCGTCTTCTGTCAGCGGCCCGCAGCTCTCCCTGGGAACATACTCGATCGGCAGCAGTCGGCTTTCCGCCGTGGCGATCCGACCGTCCAGCTGCCCCAGCACCAACTGGATGCACTCCCGCGCCATATCCTCCATGGGCAGATAGACTACGCTCAGGCTCGGGATCGAAAACGCATCCATTTCCTCCGGGCCGTTGCCTACAGCGATCAGCCGGGGCAGCTTTTCACCGATATATCCAGCCTCACAAAAAGCCCGCAGCGCACCGTGCGCAATGGCCGAGGAACCGCAGAATACTGCATCCGGCACCTGCTGCTTCCACTCATGCCGCAGCCGATGCGAAACTGCCTCGTAACCGCCTCGTATACTGTTTTCACAATACCGGTTGGCCAGGATCGTCAGCCCGTGGTGCTCCCCTTCCAGCCGGAACCCATGCATCCGGTTTTCCATCCCCTCAAAGACCGGGCTGCTCGTAAGAACTGCCGCTGTCTTGCATCCCTGATCCGCAAAAGCCCGCGCCGCCAGAGCACCCATCTTCAGATCATCCACATTGACGCTGCAATACCCATTGCAAACACGGTTGTACAGCACCACCGGGATCGGCAGCTGCGTGTCCTCCAAAAACTGCAGGTCCGCATAGGACGCGTTGCAGATGATGGCCGCATGGCAGTTTGCGCCACTGGTCAGTGCCTCGCTTTCCTTCAGGTGGTCGTTGACATACGGGTAGATGACCAGCCGCACCGGACGTGCCGTTTTTTCGATCTCGGCCCGCAGACCATCCCAGAAGCGGAGCATCATGCTGGCCCGGAAATCCTGTGCCCAGAACATGGCCACCACCAGCTCATTGGCACCGCTGCCGCCCCGCAGACTCCGGGCAGCCATATTGGGCTGGTAGCCAAGCCGTGCCGCCGCCGCAAAAATTTTTTCCTGCGTGGCAGTGCTGATCTTCCGCTCTGCCGCCTTGCCGCCCAAAACAATGCTGACCGTACTGGACGAGATCCCGACCTCCTGCGCGATCTGCTTGATCGTAACCATGCTCTTCCCCACCTTTTTCTGATATCAGGTTTATTGTACCCGTTTCCCTGTATCTTGACAAGCCAAAAAAGCCTCTCCCATCTCAAACCAGCCGTTTTTGTGCACTCTGTATATTTTTCTTTTTTCTTTTTAGCCGTTTCAACAAAGTTGCATTTCTTTTCCTACAAACTTCGTTTTTTTCTTGACATTAGTAAATCGTTGTACTACACTCAGTACGACGATTGAGTCAAACGTTATACTTATGTTTGACGCTGATATCACCTTTTCATTTATAAGGAGGCTATCGAATGAAGAAAGTTGCAATCGGCGGTGGCCAGGGCTTCTGGGGCGACAGCCCGGACGCGGCCATCCACATGATCCGCAATGCCGATATCCAGTATATGGGCTGTGATTATCTGGCAGAGCTGACCCTTTCCATCATGGCAAAGCAGCAGCTCAAGGACCCCACCAAGGGCTTTGCGCCCGACTTCACCACCCGCATCCTGAAGGAGGCCGGCAAGGAAGCCTGGGACAAGCACATCAAGATCTGCACCAACGCAGGCGGCATGAACATCAATGGCTGCGTGGACGGCATCCGCCAGTGGGCAGAAGGCAACAGCATGAGCGGTTATAAGATCGGTTATGTGACCGGCGATAACATCAAGGATAAGATTCCGCAGCTGCTGAAGGATGGCTGGACCTTCCCCAACTTCGACTACGACGGCAATTTCAACGATATTCTGGACAAGATCTACAACTGCAATGTCTACATCGGCCATGAGGGCATTGAGGGATGCCTGGCAGAGGGTGCCGATGTGGTCATCACCGGCCGTGCGGCTGACAGCGCCCTGTTCCTGGCTCCGCTGAAGTACGAGTTTGGCTGGGCTGCTGACGATTGGGACAATCTGGCCCGCGGCATCATGGCAGGCCATCTGCTGGAGTGCGGCGGTCAGGGTGCCGGCGGCAACTATATGTACGACTGGCGCAATGTCCCCCGCATGGACGAGCTGGGCTTCCCCATCGCAGAGCTGACCGATGATACCTTTGAGATCACCAAGGCTCCCGACTGCGGCGGCATCATCTGCGAACAGAGCTGCAAGGAGCAGTTCCTGTACGAGGTCCACGATCCCGCCAACTACCTGACCCCGGATGTCAACGTGGATATCAGCCATGCTACCATCACCCAGGTGGGTGACAACCGTGTCCGCATCGGCGGTGTCAAGGGCAAGCCCCGCCCCGACACGCTCAAGCTCTGCGTGGGTTACCACAAGGGCTGGAAGACTGTTTCCATGCTGAGCTTTGCATGGCCTGATGCCTACGAAAAGGCTCAGTACTGCGCCGAGGTCATCATGAAGAAGATGCAGCGCCGCGGCATGAAGGCCGACGACATCCACATCAGCTACATCGGCCTGAACAGCCTGCATCTAGGCGTGGCCGATATGAGCGAAGAGGCACTGAAGAACCTGAACGAGTGCGTGCTGCGCATTGCTGTGTTCAGCGAGGACAAGAGCGAGTGCGCCAAGATCATTCCCGAGATCAGCCCCCTGCAGCTGAACGGCCCTCCGGGTGCCTCCTTCTTCGGCGGCCGTGCCCGCGTGCAGGAAGTGATGGCACTGTGGCCCACCACCGTGCCCCGCGATGCCGTACAGGTCGAAAGTCACATTCTGGAGGTGAAGTAAGATGGCAGAGATCTATCTGAACGATATTGCTCACGGCCGCTCCGGCGACAAGGGCGATACCAGCAATGTCTGTGTGTATGCACGCAAACCGGAATACTATAAGATCATTGAGCGCGAGGTGACCCCCGAAAAACTCAAAGCCTACTTTGGCGACATGGTCAAGGGCGAGATCACCCGCTACGACGTGCCCAGCCTGAACGGCTTCAACTTTGTTATGAAGCACGCTCTGGGCGGCGGTGCCACCATGAGCCTGCGTCTGGACAGCCTGGGCAAATCCATGGGCAGTGCCGTGATGCGCATGAAGATCCACGTTGAGGATGGAGAGCTGTAACATGAGTGAACATATGGCATTGGAGAACCTGACGGTTCTCGACCTGACCCGTGTGCTTGCCGGCCCCTTCTGCACCATGATGCTGGCTGACATGGGCGCAAACGTCATCAAGATCGAGGTTCCCAAAGGCGGTGACGACACCCGCAGCTATCCCCCCTTCCGCGCCAAAAATCTGAATGGTGAGCGGGAAAGCGTCTATTTTGCCAACATCAACCGCAACAAAAAGGGAATCACCCTGAACCTGAAGGCCCCTGAGGGCAAGGAGATCTTCAAGGAGCTTGTCAAAAAAGCGGATATCGTGGTGGAAAACTACCGTCCCGGCGTGATGGACAAGCTGGGACTGGGCTATGATGTCCTGAAGGAGATCAATCCCCGCATCATCTATGCGGCGGTCTCCGGCTTTGGCTGCTACGGTCCCTACCACCTGCGCCCGGGCTATGATATCCTGGCTCAGGCCATGGGCGGTATGATGTCCATCACCGGTTCCAAGGGCGGGGAGCCTACCCGTGCCGGTTCGGCGCTGGGTGATATTCTGGGCGGACTTCATGTAACCATCGGCATCCTTGCCGCAGTCAACGCCCGCACCATTACCGGCAAAGGGCAGCGGGTGGACGTGAGTCTGATGGACAGCATGATTGCTGCCACTGAGAACACCGCCCTGAAGTACATCGAGACCGGCAACATCCCGGCCCCCATGGGCAACCGTTATGCCGCTGTTTCCCCCTACGACAGCTTCACCTGCAAGGGCGGCAAGGTCATCATCGCGGCAGGCAACCAGAAGCTGTACGAAAAGCTCTGCAATGAGGTGTTGGAACGCCCGGACATGATCACCGATCCCCGGTTCGTGGATATGCCGGGCCGTCTGGCCAATCAGGATGCCATTGCCGAGGTCATTGAGGAGCGGATCAAAGATCTGACCCCCAACGAGGCCGCCGAGCTGGTACTGGCCCACGGCATCCCCGCAGGCCCCATTATGAACATCAAGGAGATCCTGGACGATCCCCATGTCAAGGAGCGCGAGATGTTCGTGGAGATGGATCATCCCACCCTGGGCAAGGTCACCGTGAACGGCTGTGCCATCAAACTGATGGACACCAAGCCCTCTGTGCGCACACCCGCTCCCCAGCTGGGGCAGAACAACCGGGACATCTTTGAGGGTGTTCTGGGCATGACCGAAGAGCAGTTCAACACGCTGCACGAGAAGCAGGTGTTCTGATCTCTGACCACCTTTACACACATTATTGAGGAGAAATCACATGCTGGCAGTATTAGGGTTCGTCACCATTCTGCTGGTGCTGGCACTGATCATGAGCAAGAAGGTCTCTACCCTTGTAGCTCTGATCTTTGTTCCCGCCATCACCGGCTTCATCGCAGCATTCATCAATGCCCCCAATGTCATCATCCAAGCCGCACAGGCTGCTGCCGAAAAGGCCGGAACTGCTTATGTTGAGCCGGTCATCACGTTCGGCACCCGCTTTACCAAGGCACTTTCCATCCTCAGCGCAGATTATATGGGCAAGGGCCTGAGCAGCATCGTTGCCACAGGTGTCATGTTCATCTTTGCCATCCTGTTTTTCAGCACCTGCTCGGATGCCGGTGTCTTTGATCCTATCATCAACCGCATCCTGAAGTTTACCGGCGAAGACCCCGTCAAGGTCTGTATCGGCACCTTCCTCATCGGCTGCATCTGCCATCTGGATGGCTCCGGTGCCACCACCTTCCTGATTGCCATCCCCGCCTGTATGCCCCTGTTCCAGAAGCTGAAAATGAACCTCTGGGTAGAGGCTACCATCGTGGCGCTGGCCGCCGGTATCATGAATGTTATGCCCTGGGGCGGCCCCACAGTCCGTGCAGCCGCAGCCATGTCCGGCCTGGGCTATGAAGTCACCGGCAGCGAGCTGTGGGTGGGCATCATGCCCGCCTGGATCGCAGGCTTGGTGACCTGTCTGCTCGTCGCGGCTTTCCTGGGCAAAAAGGAAGCCAAGCGCATTGCTGCAGGCATCCCCGCGCAGGAGGTCACCGGTCTGACCGAAGCAAAGACCACCAACACCTCCAACGAACTGGCCCGCTCCGGCTGGCGCTGGTACTTCAATGTGGCACTGATCCTGGTCATCCTGTACATCCTCGTTACCAACCGCCTCAGCCCGGCTGTCACCTTTATGATCGGCTACTGCGTCCTGCTCATCGTCAACTACCCCAGTGTGGATCTGCAGCACAAGATCATCAACAGTCATGCACAGGCCGCATTCCTGATGGTCTCCATCGTCTTTGCCGCAGGCGCATTCACCGGTGTGGTCAAGAATTCCGGTATGCTGGCTGCCATGACCGACGCTCTGGTCTCCATCATCCCCACCAGCATGGGCACCTTCATTGCCCCCATCGTCGGCCTGTTCAGCGTTCCGCTGAGCCTGCTGTTTGACCCGGACTCCTACTACTACGGTGTTATGCCGGTCATCGCCAACGCTGTTTCCGCCATGGGCGGCAACGCACTGGCTGTGGCAAAGGCTTCCATCATGGGCCAGATGACGCTGGGCTTCCCGCTCAGTCCCCTGACAGGTGCCACCTTCCTGCTGCTGGGCCTTTCCGGCCAGGACCTGGGCGACCACCAGAAGCACACCCTCCCCTACGCATGGGCTGCATCTGCTATCATGGTCGCTGTGGGCTGCGTAGCCTGTGGGCTGCTGTTCTGAGGTCTCACCAAAAGAAACACCTTCCTCCTTTTTCACCCATTCTTTCATTCTGATTCCGAAACGTCTGCCGGGCGGAGTACCCGCAGCACGCCACGGAATGCGTGCAAACCAGCAGACTTCCACCCGGTGCTCCGGGTGGTGTCGGCTGGTTTTGCCGTTTTTGAAGGATACCACCCTGCCCTTGGGGCAGAAAGGAGTTTTCTCTTATGCCCGAGCCCATCCAGACTCCTGTTCCTGCGGCGGACGAACTGGCCGCACAGGTGCTGCTGCTGGCACAGAGTCGGTTGACTGCTGACCTGCGTTTTTTATCCTCCGCTCTGGAACAGCTGAAGCCGATCCCCGTCCCTGCACTGGACACCCTGTTTGCCGGGGATGGCCGCCGCTTGTACTATTGCCCCGAAACGCTGCTCCGCACATTCCGGGCACAGCAGTCTGTGCCCACACGCGCCCTGCTGCATGTCACCCTGCACTTTCTTCTGGGGCATCCCTTTCAACGGCAGGAAATGGATCACCGCCTATGGAACCTTGCCTGCGACATTGCCGCAGAGGAAGTCATCCGGGAACTGGAGATCCCCTCCTGCGCCCTGCCGGATGATGCTATGCAGGACAGCTGGCGCAGCCGCCTGCGGGATGCCTGCCCTCACCTGACGGCAGAAGCCATCTATAATTTTCTGCTGGAACGGCAGTCCCCCGCCGATGTTCTGGCGGAATTGACCCGGCTGTTTGCCCGGGACAGCCATGCACTCTGGTATGCTGCACCACGGCCCGGCTCTCGTCCGGCCCCCAACGGACAGCTGCTGCCCGCCGGGGAGGATGAGGATATCACCAACGAGACCGAACTGCGCAAAACCGACACCCGGGACGAAACGCTGCAGCAGATGCAGCAGCGGCAGAAGGAAGCCCTGCGCAGACAATGGAAGCAGCTGGCCCGCCAGGCCAAGACTGATCTGGAGACCTTCAGCCGCCGTCACGGCAAGCGTGCCGGAGCATTGATGGATGGGTTAGAGCCCGTGACCTTTGAGGAATGCGACTATACCGACTTTCTTCGCCGGTTCGGGGCACAAAACGAGGTGCTGCAGCTTTCCGAGGACGAATTTGATCTCATCTATTACACTTACGGTCTGCGCACCTACGGCAACGTTCCCCTGGTCGAGCCGCTGGAATACCGGGACGACAAGCGCATCCGGGAATTCGTGATTGCCATCGATACCTCCGGCAGTGTTCAGGGCGATATCGTTCAGAGCTTTTTGCAGCGCACCTGCGATGTTCTGCGGCAGAGCGGTTCCTTCACCGAGCGGGTAGAGATCTATCTCATCCAATGCGATGCCGAGGTGCAGAGCGTGGAGCGGCTGACCAGTCTGGACCAGCTGCATGAGCTGATCCCCCGGCTGAAGCTCCGGGGCTTCGGCGGTACCGACTTCCGGCCGGTGTTCGCCTATGTAGACAGGCTGCTGGAAGAGAAAAAGCTGACGAACCTCAACGGCCTGCTCTATTTTACCGACGGCGTGGGCACCTACCCGGAAAAATCCCCTGCCTACAAGACTGCCTTCATCTTTAACCGTGACGACCACATCAGCCCTCACGTTCCCAGCTGGGCCATCCGGGCTGTACTTACCACTGACAACATCCGCCTGCTTGAACCGCAGAAGACCCGAACCGAGGAGGACACCGAATCATGGATATAGCAAGTGCAAAGCAACAGATCAAAAACACCGTGCAGATCTACCTGCAGAAGGACGCTCTGGGCCGCTACCGACTTCCGCTGGTGCACCAGCGGCCCATCTTCCTGCTGGGCGCGCCGGGCCTGGGCAAGACTGCCATTATGCAGCAGGTCGCTGATGAGATGGGGCTTGGCCTTGTGAGCTATTCCATGACCCACCACACCCGCCAGAGCGCACTGGGTCTGCCTGTGATCGTAGAAAAGGAATACGGCGGCAAGCACTATCAGGTCAGCGAATACACCATGAGCGAGATCATCGCCAGCGTCTACGACTGTATGCGCACCACCGGCAAAACGCAGGGCATCCTGTTTCTGGACGAGATCAACTGTGTCTCCGAGACCCTCTCCCCTGCCATGCTGCTGTTCCTGCAATACAAAGTCTTTGGTGGGCATCAGATCCCCGAGGGCTGGGTGGTGGTCACCGCCGGCAACCCGCCCCGCTTCAACAAAAGCGTCCGGGAGTTCGACGCTGCCACCCGTGATCGCCTGAAGGTGATCGAAGTTGAGCCAAGTTATGAAGCATGGAAGGCCTATGCGCTGGAACACGGTGTCAGCCGCAGCGTCATCAGCTATCTGGATATCCGTCCCGAAGATTTTTACAAGGTCGAGACCACTGTGGACGGTCTGACCGTGGTAACGCCCCGTGCCTGGGAGGACCTTTCCGAGATCCTGCAGTATCACGAGGAGCTGGGCCTTGCAGTCGGCGAGGAGCTGACTACCCAGTATCTGCAAAACAAGCAGGTCGCCCGGGATTTTGCCATCTACTACGAACTCTATCAGAAGTATCGTCAGGCCTACAATATTGATGCCATCCTGCAGGGTGTGTGGGATGAGGATGTCCTCACGCAGGCACGCAGCGCCAAGATGGACGAGCGGATGAGCCTTGTCAGCCTGCTGCTGGAAGCCGTGTTCCTGCAGATGGAACGCTGTACCCTGCGCCACGATGCGCTGCGTCTTATCGTGGCCGCCCTCAAAGCCCAGCGCGGGACGCTGGATGTTCCCGGCGATGCCCTGACCGCCCTCGCCGGGCTGGAGGACAGCTGGCGCGCCGAAGCCAACAAAGCCCCCTCTGCCCGGCAGAAGGTCTATCTCGATCTGCTGTCGCTGACTGCCCAATGGCACGGAGAACTTTCCGGCTCCACCCCTTTTTCCGCCCTCAAGGCCTGCTATCAGCGCTCGGTCGCCGACCTGCAGGCTGAGGTCGCTGAAACGCAGAAGAAGCTTGGCGATCTGCTCCGTTTTTTACAGGAAGCCTTCGGTAAGGGAACGGAGCTGAGCATGGCGGTAAATGATCTGACCGTAGCCCCCGTAGCCACCGCATTTCTGGGGCAGTTTCTCAGCACCGATTACTTTGCAGCCAGCCGGGATCTGCTGCTGCACCGGCAGTCGGAGCAGCTGCTGCACCAGATCGATCTGACAGGACTGGTGTAAAATGGAACTGCTGCAATTTGAAATAACCAACGCCGGAACGCTGGGCGGCCGCTGGACACCCCCCGCCCCGGAAACAAAAAAGGCCTCTTCCCTGCCCGGAGCCGCGCTGGCAGCTCTCTTGCAGGAGGAGGATGACGAGGATGATTGGGGCGGCGATGCTCCCGACATGAGCGCAGAGTTTGCACGGCTCGGCCATCTGAACGAAGAGTCCGACACCGATGCCCTGCCCCTGACAGCCGATTTTGCCCCTCTGCCGGACAGCTCTTTGGCGCTGGTGCGCTGGCCCCGGCTGGCACGGCCCGCTGTGGTACCCGACACTGTAGAAGGCCGCACTGTCACCGCCATTGCCGCTACCGCCTTTGCTGCCAGCCATCTGGATGAGAGCTGCTTTGCGCAGTTCGGGCAATCGCCTATCAGTTTCAGCATATTTTGTATGCGAATGGGCCGCGCAGTCACCACCGAAACGCTGGACGAAGGCGGGCCGACTTCCGTCACACTGCCGGACAGCATCACTCACATTGGTCCCTACGCGTTCTACCACTGCACAAATCTGACTTCCATCACCCTGCCGGATGCCATTTCCGCCCTGCCTGCCGGTGTATTCGGTGACTGCAGCCGCCTTACCAGCGTCCATCTGCCAGAGCAGCTGCAGGCTCTGGGCTATCTGCCCCGCCCCACGGATCAGGTCATGCCGGATGTGGGCACGTTTGCCGGGTGTCATGCCCTGAAACAGCTGACGCTGCCTCCACAGCTTAAAATGCTGGGCGCTCACAGCTTCAACAGTTCCGGTCTGACGAGCCTGACCGCCCGGGATGCTGGGTGTGAAAATTGGAGCCGTACTGTCACTGTGGCTGTGTCTGCATTTGACCACACTGCCGCACTGCTCTGGCTGGAAAAGGCTGACGTTTCCGGCCATGTGGCGACACGGCTGGGTCTACCCGTGGCCCGGGATAAAATTCTGGCAGGCGATGCCAGATTCGGAGCCATCCTACGGGTACCGGTGCTGTTCTTCACCCAGCCGATGCCTTACTTTGACCAACTGGCCCGGGACGCGTTCCGGCTGGATTTTTCAGCTCGCATGGCGCTGGCCCGGCTGGAAGCCTCTGCGGGGCTTTCCCCCGCCGACCGCCAGTGGTATTGTGCGGTATTGGTGCAGTATTTCGACCGGGCTCCACAGTTCATGCCCTGCCCGGCAGAGCAGGCGTATGCAGCATTGTTCCGTTTTCTCTGCCGCACAGACCTGCTCACTGCATCTGATGTCAGCACTCTGCTTCGGATGGCCGGAGCACTCGCCCTTCCCGCCGAACTCATCAGCGAGATGATGGAGGTGCGCACCCGTTGGTTTGAAACAGTCACCGGCTTTGAGGATCTGGAGTTGGATTGATCAGAACAACAGACATTGCGTAGAAAGATGCTCAGTTAGTACAGGCTGTTGCAAAACAGCGCCAACGGAAAAAGAAAGACCAGAGTGGAGACGTTGATAAGCGCCTCCACTCTGGTCTTTATAAATTATCCATTCTGCTTTTGGATGGAGAACGAGAACGTCATGCCCTTCTCCACCGCAAAGCAGGCATCCGCATGGGGCTTTGCGCCCCAGCTGTTGTCGCCGCCCACGCCGCGCTGGAAGGCAGCGCAGCGCACGATGGTCTTATTGTCATCGCGGGGCAGTTCGTAGAGATGGCGGGCATTTTCCAGCTCATGGGGCGTGTAGGGCAGGGCCGAGAAGGTCATACCGTCATCGCTGGCAAAGCGGATGCCGGGCACCTCAGTATCCCGGCCGGTGAGCGCTGCGCGGTACACGCCGGTGCGGCTGCCGCATTCCTGCGGGTAGACCGGGCTGTTCTGGGCAAAATCCTGCCGGACATTGTAGTTCCACACCCCCATCTTGCCGCCTGCGGTGCGGTCGGCGGTGGTCTCCCGGGGGCCAAGACCCTGATAGGAGACCTCGGTCAGCTCCCGGCGCAGCGGGAAGAGCAACCCGAACTCCGGTACTTCTGCCCTTTCGCCCTGCCATGTCATGGTGATGTCGCAGCGGCCTGCGCAGTCGATGGCAAAATCAATGGGCAGCGTCTGCCCGTCCGGCAGGGTGTAGACGGCACGAACTGTGACAAATTCTCCCCTGGTTTCGGCGGTCAGGTGATCACAGCGGGCATACAGTCCGGCGGTTTTCCAGAAGGCAAATGCAAAAGGTTCTGCGCAGCCCTCGTCGTTGTTGGTGGGAGCACGCCAGAAGTTGGGGCGCACGGTATCATCCAGCAGCTGCACACCATTATACCGGATGGACACAAGCCCCTTGCCGCGGCCGAAAATATACTCGAAGCCTTTGCCCTTTACGCCGATGTTGCAGTCCATCTCTACCAGCTGCGGAGCGGGCAGGGTCAGCTGGGCGGCGACGTGGTTGTGCCATACCTGCCCAAAAGCGGCTTCATAGCCCGCCGGGATGCCGGGCAGCACAGCCCGCTGCACAGCGGCAACAGTCATGCAGGCAAGCCCTGCTTCCGGCAGAGCAAACGGGAACGCGATGTGCACCGTCTCACCCGGCTTGCAGTCTGCCCGCAGCACCGCACGGCGTTCCGGTTTGCCGTTGACCGAGGACGCAAACACAAGGTCATAGGCGTTCAGGTCGGTAAAGAGGTTCCGGTTCTCGATGACGGCTTCGGTGTCGGTCAGGGTGATCTTCAGGGGTGCGTAGGCCGCCTTGACTGCGTCCATTTTGGGGGTGTTGCGGCGGTCGGGCAGCACAAGGCCGTCCACGCAGAATTCCCGGTCGGTGGGGCGGTCGCCAAAGTCACCGCCGTAGGCAAAGCCGGGCTTGCCATCCGGGTCAGTCACCGCGATGCCGTGGTCCATGTACTCCCAGATAAACCCGCCCTGATACAGCGGCTCTTCGTAGGCATACTCGGTGTAGTCGGTAATGCCGCCGTTGGAGTTACCCATAGCGTGGCTGTACTCACACATAATAAAAGGCTTTTCCGGGTGCTCTGCCAGAAACTTTTTGATATCTGCCACCGGGGTGTACATCTGGCTTTCCATATCGGAGGTGGCGGGGTATTCCCGGTTCCAGAAAATGCCCTCATAGTGCACAAGGCGGCTGGGGTCGGTGCGGCGGAAATATTCGCTCATCTCCCACAGGGTCTTGCCGCCGTAGCTCTCGTTGCCGCAAGACCAAATCAGGATGGCAGGATGATTTTTGTCCCGCTCCAGCATGGCTTCGGCACGGGCCAGCACATTCTCCCGCCACTCCGGGCGGGCACCGGGCAGGGTCCACTCGTCCGAGCCATCTGCGCCCAGCTTCTGCCATGTGCCGTGGGTCTCCAGATTGGTCTCCCCGATGACATACAGGCCGTATTCATCGCAGAGCTGCAAAAAATACGGGTCGTCCGGGTAGTGGCTGGTGCGCACGGCGTTCACGTTGTGGGCTTTCAGGTTTTTCACGTCCCACAGCATCTCTTCCCGGCTAACGGTGCGGCCGGTGCGGCAGCTCCACTCGTGGCGGTTGACGCCCTTGAACACGATGCGCTTGCCGTTCAAAAGCATCTGGCGATCCTTCAGTTCAAATTTGCGCAGACCGACTTTCAGGCTGGTGCGCTCTGCCAAATCACCCTCGCGCAGCAGGGCAATTTCTGCCTCGTACAGGTTCGGCTGCTCGGCGCTCCACAGAGCGGGATGCTCCACCGTAAAGGTGAAGGAGACATCCTGCACGTCCTCTTCCACGTCCGGGTCAGCCTCGCCCTTGCCGAACACCACGCCGCTGTCGTACTCGGCAGGCTCGCCCACCTCAGCAGACTGCTGCTGCCCGTCAAACACCACCGAGATGGTGCCCGCGCCGCTGACCCTGCAATCAAAGGTGACAGTAGCGCTGGAAAAGTCCGGGGCAAACTCCTGCTTCACAAAGGCATCTTCCAGATGCAGTTCAGGCTTCGTAAACAGCTCCACCGAGCGGAATAAGCCGCTCATGCGCCAGAAATCCTGATCTTCCAGCCAGCTGCCGGAGGAAAAGCGGTACACCTGCACGGTCAGGGTATTTTCGCCGGGATGGACAGCGGCGGTCATATCAAATTCCGCCGGGGTAAAGGTATCCTCGGTGTAGCCGATGTAAACGCCGTTGCACCAGACGGCGGCGGCACTGTCGGCACCGTTCAGGCGCAGGTAGCAGCTTGCCCAGTTTTCCGGCAGGGTAAAATTGCGCTGATACTCCCCGATGGGGTTATAGTCCTGCGGAATCTCGCCGGGGTGCAGCTTTTCGTGGCCGTCCCACGGGTACTGGGTGTTGACATAATGGGGCGTGCCATAGGGATGGCCGGGCTTTTGCAGGCTCTGCATCTGGATGAAGCCGGGCACAGTCAGGGTATCCCAATCCGTAAAGGGTGCAGTCAGGTTCTCCGCATAGCGGAAAGCCCATTTGCCGTCCAAGCTGACAGTCAAGGGCATTTCCGGGCTTGTCTGGTCCGCAAAATGGGCATGGAAAGGCAGGCGGTTCTGCTGAAAAATTTCTGGGTCGGCCAGAAGGGCCGGGGTAATGGGATCGTTCAAAGGCATAAATGTCACCTCGCAGCATTTTCTGCTTTCATTATAACACAGGATATCATAACCCCGCGTGAAAACGCGGGGTTTGCAGAACGGCCCCATAGGGGCCATAATACCAGCCGCGCCTAAAGGCGCACAATGAGCGATGTCAACCGCACACTGACGTCGCTTTTACTTTCTCATACTATCTGCAGGCACTTCTGGCGAATCGTCGTCATCGAAGTCAGCTACATTCTTGAATGGATCTTCGTATTCCTTGAAGCTCAACTGGTCGCACATCTGATCGTTGAACTCTTGTTCCTGAATGTATTTGCGGATCTTGGTTTCATTTCCACCTACTGTATTTACGTAATATCCTTTCGCCCAGAACACTCTCCTTCCGTATTTGTATTTTAGGTTTGCAATTCCAGCTCGTATGTGATAAACTTTTCTCGTCCATATGGATGAACCTCCTTTTGCTTTAGTATGCGGTTGGCGTTACCCGCTTCTAATTATAGCAAAAGGAGGTTCTTTTTCTAC